>Ga0075012_10000026_pt1 | contig 132998 bp, 193 predicted proteins | sample All_14_2_FD_71474 | JGI IMG/M metagenome (GOLD analysis project Ga0075012, IMG submission 71474) | Freshwater microbial communities in response to fracking from Pennsylvania, USA - Allegheny Zone_MetaG_DW_15 | ecosystem: Environmental > Aquatic > Deep subsurface > Groundwater > Drilled... | reverse complement strand
TAGGACCTTTTTTATACGATAGAATTTCTGGATCTTTTTTTGAAGATTTGGACGTGGAGGAGTTGGACGTAGTGCGACTTCATACTGCCTCGGGTTCTGAAATCTTGCGACAAGAGGCTAGTAAAAACTATCTGGTATACAACCTTGCTATACCTTCTGATTCTTTTCTTTTTTGGGACCTGTCTCAAGGAAGGCTAAACTTTCGAAGATCCACCTCTTCCTTTGTTGCGGTGTGCAACTCTGATGGGAAGTTTCACCTTCACTATAGCTGCGTTCCTGAACTAGCGCCTATCGACGGATTTGAAGGCTGGAGAGTTCAGGTGACTCCTGAGCATGACACTTACATGGTGGTGCACCTAGACCCTAATCCTCTGCTCTCTCCCTTCACGCTCAGGGCTCCGGGAGCACCTGCACCACCTCCACCTCCTCGTGGGGGTGTATTTCTTCCTGCAGGCGTTACCACTACTGTGAACATAGACTTTCCTGTTGGATCCGACCCCATACAGAAAATACATGTTTTATTTGATTCCCCTGGTAATCCAGGGGCTACAGTTGACATGGGAAGCTGGGAGATAAGAGGACTTCAAACCGTTGCTTTCATATCTCACGTAACAATAGCAAAAGTTTCTGGAAGAAACGTGTGGGCCAGTAGCTCTGCTCTCGCTAAACCTTATTGGCTGAGACTTACTTATCTAGAGGTTCAAACAGACCTGTATTCCAGATTTAATGGTGGTCTCTTGGCCACCTAAGGTATTTTCAATGAGAAGAATACTACTAGCTGCACCGATAACTCTCGACCTACTAGAGTTCGAGAGACAAGTATTTATAGAGGAAATACTCAAGAGGACTCAACTTCTTTTTGGGTCTGTAGACTCCGAACTGTCCCGATTTGGAATCGTAGACAGGTCAGACCCAAGAACTTCTCTACCGTCAGAGCTTACACGACCATTGGTTGTTAGTATAAATGCAGTGGATCCTGCCACTGTTGACGTAAGTCCAGGAACTGCCGTTTTCTCAACAGGAGAAATTATTGCCCTGGAGTCTGGAGCTAGTAGAATTTCTGTGCCAGGAGGTATAGGTACTAAGAGTGTGGTGTACCTTCGTTTTTCTGAGGCGGAGTTGGGCCCTCGTCTTACTAGATTTGACACCTTAGCCAACACCTACGTAGATTTTCTTTCTCTAGATGCCGAGTACGTAGTGGCCACCACACGTACTGCCTACGAGTCCCTTACCGCAGAGGAACGGTCTCTTACCATCCCTCTTGCCCACATTACTGTTCAGGAAGTAGTTGCTTCAGGCGGCGGCACGACATCTCAGCTTGTTATTGACATGACAAGCGAGCAGCTTGTATCTAACCGTCCTTGGTTCACTCCTGTGGACATAGAGCATCGCAGTTTTATAGGATCTGGTGTAGCATCGGCCTCAAATCCTCACGGTATTTCTTTAAACGATGTGTCGGCCTCCGCCTCGTCCACCTTGTTCCAGCTACATCTTGACCATGGAATGATAGTATCCAAGGATAAATCCTTATCCAAGGTTCCTGGAAAGATCTGCGAGGAAACTATTCTTGCTGGGGCTATTTCTGTAGACACTACAGGATCAATGACTGGCGTTCGGGATGCCATTTACTTTGAGACCGATAAGTTTCCAACTCAAATTCTCCGAGCTACTGACCCTCAATTTTTGTTGGACTACGCGCCAGTTCAACTTCCACGAAAAAACGTAGTATTTTTGCTTCCCAACGATCAGTACATACCTAACACAAACATCGTCATATACTACATGACTACGGATGCGGTGGAACCTCCTACAGGAGTGCCACTTACTAGCCTAGAGTTCAAGCAGCCTGCGGACAGAGAGACCATTATATCCGGAGGATTCGTAGTAGACTCCGTGGTTAATCCAGATTTTACGTTTGAAGATGTAGGTCCCATACCGCAGAGATTTATAGTGTATTTGAACGGTGAAGGGATTCTTCAACGTTATCCTCAAACCTGTGCCTGCTACATGCGTCTTACTGATCTTGGATTTACTCTCAGGTCCTTTGACCAGGATTTAAGAGGCCCTGCAAGACTTAAATTGGCTCTACAGAATGCCGTTCTTAGTGCTTCACTAAACGTTCAGGTGCAGATCACAGGAAGAGATGCTTCCGGCTCTATTGTGACCGAAACTGTTACATTTGACGACACCTGGGTCAATAATGTTTCTGGGTCCTGCACGGAAGAGCCCCAACAATTTAGGTATACCGTGAATGAGTTTACCACTATCAGTAACTACATTGTCACCAACAATGTAGATTCTGGGCCGGATGCTGCGCTGGCTATATATGGTGACATTACTCCAAGAGGAACTCCAGAGATTGCAGACGTTCTGCCTGTAGTAGAAATTGTATGGGATGGACTTCAGGTGTGCGACCTAGAAGACATACGGCCCATAAATACCACAATGCACCTTCCAAGGGTCACTAAGCACTCCTCTGGTGCTTTGGCCCTGTCTGAAGGGACTCTCATATATAGGCCTGGATTTTTGTTCAACTTTTGGGTGGAGGATTTTGACCACCCGAAGTTTGTGTCAACACTATTTTCTGACACTACTACTTCTCCTTCTCTTCCATCTACTTCTACCTCTATGCGTAAAGTGTTTGAGGGATTGGATAGATTTGACACTTATGTTGGCAGACCTATTGCTGTTCGACCCCACGACAGTTCTCCCGTCGCTATAAGATTTACTCCCATCGAGCCAGACAGGGACTTTCAGCTTTTTGCTCGCTACTTTGACGGCACAGGAGCTTGGTCTGACTGGGTGGACCTTGGTGGATTTGTTCTTCCAGGCTATACCATAGACCTTTCTGGTGCAACATCTCCGCTCATAAAATGGCAAGTTGTTGTGTCGGGACAGTGTCAAGGTCTTATCACAACTTACATTACTGACGGACCTGGAGCAAGCGCTGCCTCTTTCGTGTTTGACGTTGGTGTGTGGGACAACGGAACGTTTACTTGATGGTGTTGCATGTCAAAGAAGATTATACTCAATGATAATGAAGTAGTCACCAACGAGGACGTGGCCAGTGCTCAAGATCTTCGTGCCAGGGATTTGAACAGAGTCCTTGAGGGGTGGTTTCTGGCCTCCCTTGGGGACGGACCTTCTACCGCAGGAACAGTAGAGGGAGGGGCGGTTGTATCCGGACTAAGCCTCACTCGAAGTTCGTCCAATCTTTCCGTTGGAATAGGCAGGGGAGTAGCTGTTTTCGGTTTTGGTGGTTCCTCTATAGAAAATGACAACATATATCAGATGTCCTCTTTGGAGAACCCTGTCTCTCTCGGGTTTTCTCCCGCTCCCGTGGTTGGACAAACTCGTTACGATATCATAGAGTGTTCAGCGATTCAGATAACAGAAACAGAGAGTCGTAACGTTTTAACTAGTCTGGGCCCAACTCGTAGGCTGGTTCCTACTGTAGTCCCAAAGATACTCAACAACACTTTGACGCTAAGAGTTAGACCAGGAGTAGCAGCTTCTTCTTCCTCTGCCGTCGCTCCTGCCTTGCGGCCGGATCCTTCCTGGATTCCTCTTTATGTTGTGGGAATTTCTGGCGGATCTTTGACTACCTCTGCCTTGGCTATTTATGATGTAAGAAGGTGGGTAAGCCAGTTTCAATCTGCTGGCTTGCTTTCCGCTGCAACTGATGGCTTCCGATCTTCTCCTCATGTTTACTTGGCCTCTGGCAGCAATACTATATTGGTAGTGAGTCCCAATGAGGTTCGTATAGCAGGCTATACTTCTTTGTTGGGTAGTTCCTTTTTTTCTTCTGTTCTTTCATCGCCCGCTTCTATCGACATTTCCACCAGAGTTCCTAGTGGAGTTACTCGTGTGGTAGACCAATGGTTCTACCTATACGCTGTACGTCCTAATAGAAGTTGTGGAAACGTTATTCTTACATATACACCTGATCCTCCTCCTTTTGGCGCTAATTTGCCTTATGGGACACGTACCAACCTGCCTCTTCCTGCGCCCTGGCCTGCAGATTCTACGTCTGTTGGACACTACATTGGGGCCTTTAGGATGTATACGGATGGGGGCAACTTTAGAGTACGAGATTTTCTTCAGATAGGAGGATACACTACCGTGGCACCTCTATTAGACGGAGTAAATCCTCCTGGGGCTAACTCATCTTCTTCTTTTGTTTCCATAGCGTCTCTTGCTGACGGGTCTAACCAATCTGTTACCGTAAATCCTGGAATAAGCGGAGATTTGGTAGTTCCGCCGCACACTCGCTTGGTTCGTACTCGTTGGAGGTTTAGAAACAACGCTGCTACAGAATACACCGTTTCTTTTTTGACTCAAGCGGGTTTCGTGTTTGCTTCCGGCAACTTTGACACCGGCAAGGGCCACATAGAAGTGGATGTTCCTCTCCCATCAGACGGAACGCAGCAGTTTACTATTCGAGTAGATACCAGTCCGGCGGGATCTGTTACGTCTGTAGACGGATACATATTAGGATATCACGAGGGAATAGTATGACCCAAAGAAGAATATGGAATTACGGTGATACATTTACCTCCGAAAGAGCTACTACAGCGGCATCTGCTCTCCATGACCCAGGAGTTTATCAGGGGTATGACATCACCCTTACAGACACTGACACCCTCTCTTTGGGACCTGGGTTTTTGTTGCTTCCCAGTGGGATATTGGTTGGAGAAACTTCCCCAATAGAACTCGTAATAAGTCCTCTTCCTGCTGCTCCGGTAAATTACACTATTGTTGTTCGACACTCTGACGCTGATGTGATAGGCGGACAAGCCGCCACATATTCAGTTGAGGTTGGTCTTATTTCGCAGGATTCTCTAAGTGACGGTGTGGCGATAGGTTACATTCGGTATCCAGGAGGTGCTGTTCCCCTACAGTCCTATTTTATTAGTCCTGCTCGCCGATTACCCTCAGCACCCTTTGACAGTTCACAGCTTGTTCCTACATCCCTCTTGGCACCGTTTTCTTCTTCTTGGGTTCTCTCTTCCATAGGAGTAAACACAAGCTTCTCCAACCTATACATTTCTCCCAACGCGTTTACTCGCGTAGAGACGGATGGACTTGGTCCGGTTCCTCCTGGATTTGAGTCCAGTGTTTTTGTTTTTCCTTTGGTTGCTAGAAGATTTCGTCCTGTGTCCATAGTTGTTCGTTCTATCGTTTCTCCCAACTCTTCTTTGGTACTGTCTATGTTGGATACCGACGGAAATAGTGTGGTCCTTTCTGGCTCTTCTTTGGGTCCCTCTCCCATATTTTCTGATAGAGTAGTTAGTGTGGACCCTAGTTCTGGTGTATTTACTGAGGGAAATTTGTATATTTTGCAGGTTACTACTAACACTCCCTCGTTGGAACGAGTAGACCTCCAATCCATACAAATACTCTACGACCCCCTGCCTTAATGGAGAAATTATATCATGCTTTGCGTTCTAAAGTTTTTCGAAAACTCTTCCTATTCAAAAGATAAGAAAGCACAACCTCAAACAGAGAATTCGGTGATAAGCCGAACACTGCTAAAAATAGCTGTGGTGTCTAGGCATTATCGTCAGAAGAACCCTGACAAAATGCCAAAGCATGGAGAACTTTGGAAGTGTCGTGTAGTAAAAGAGATTAACTCAGGACACAACCGGGGTTGTTTTGTCGTGGAACCCTTGGAGCAAGTAGACGATAAGTCTATACTTCACCTTATACCAGGTTGGTACGATGAAAAAATGGTTAATGGTCACCTTTTGATCATACCCCGAAAGACTGGCCCAAATTGGTTGCTTCCCTTGCTTCACAAGAGAATAATGGCTGAAGAAAGAGGGGCGTACTGCGTCATTGTGCAACTTGATGCGCTTCCCATAAGTGAAATGCCTGTCGGGGCCGACTTACCAAGTGAGTCACTACCTGTGGATATGGAATAATGAGCCTAAAAACATCCGATAAAAGTAAAGATTCCGGTGGCAGATACAGCCACATAAACTTTGTTCCTCCCTCATCTGTAGCAAATGCCGCTAAAAGGGGACTGGATCTTCGTGATAAGTTTAATAGAGGAGGCACCTCTGTAGGTATACAGAGAGCTAGAGACTTGTCGAACAGGAAAAATCTTTCTCCCTCCACCGTTAAGAGGATGCACTCGTTTTTTGCACGTCACTCCGTAAACAAAAGGCCTGGCTGGTCTAAGCCAAGTGACCCTTCAAATGGTTACATTGCTTGGATGTTGTGGGGAGGAGACCCTGGTCGTTCCTGGGCTTCTAAGGTGGTGAAGCAGATGGAAGCAGCTGACTCCAGTAAAAAGTCTAAAAAGAAAGCCAGTCTTTCTGCGCGACTGGCTTCCGTCTCCGCCAAAACACACCAGCTTGCTAGGCTATCTTCTCTTTTTGACGAGATTTTATGATTTACCACAAGTATGGCATTGTACAGTTTGACGGGGTTAGGGTTGGAGATTTGGTTCGTTTTGTCTCCTCGCCTAAGATAGGACAGCCTGGTCTAATCCTGAAACCCAGAAATGGAACAGAGGCCAACGCAGTGCTTAGAAGAGTTCACGGATCTCAAGGGTACGTTGAGCTTGTTCCACAGACTAATCTAAACTTGAGTGCACACTCAGAAGCTGGTGCCGCCTCTGGCATCAGTGTTCCCCTTAGAGTATCTGCTGGAGGGGTGCTGAAAATATCATGACTCGGGAGGAAGCCGAACTGCAGTGGGAAACACTATCGTCTTCTCTTTCCGCCAGAGAGGCTCTCTCCTATCCCAAGATAGTTCACATAAAATCTAATGATTCTTATATTGTTAGGATAGTTCTTCACCCAGACGAGCAACACTTAGAGTCTCACTACCCTAATATTTCGTTTTCTCCTTGGTCTGCTCCCTCTGGTTCTCCTTACGTACGAAGAACTCCAAGAACACCCTCACAAAACACTGATGACTTCGGCTTCTACCCAAGTTCGTCTCGTAGACATCATGACGGGCCTTCGCAGTCTCCTGATATAAACCCCGCATACCCTGGCCTTAGACGTATACCTGAGCTTCAGGACATAGTTAGGAAAGTAGCAATGAGACCGGATCTTCGAAGCAGACTAGCAAAAGTAAAGCAGACCCTATCTAAGATGGCAAGGGCGGGTAATGGAGGCTTCAACAAGGAGTCCGAATATTTGGTGTCAGAGCTGCTGGACCAACTAAAAAAGGACGGCTACACTGGAAGGCACAAGATTACCAGGTTAACTAAGAGTCTACAGTCAGCTATGAAGGCAGATGGGTATAAGTTCTGAGGTAATCAAGTATGAGCAGCTTAACTCCAGAAGGGTCTATCGATGTTCCTCAACTTCCTGTAGTGGATCTTATTACGGGAAGACCGGGCTCCAAGGAAGAACAGGTCACAGAGAATGACATGTACTACGCCCAGTACAATTGGAGAGCGGTCAAGTTGTTTAGATTGGATCCTGACAGGCGCAAGGACTTATGCACACTCCTTACGTCCCTCACTAAGAAATTGGCTTCTGACTTGGTAGATTCAGAAGCCTACGCTCTTTGGTCAAAGGTAGCTAAAGACCCTACTTATATTGATTTTGTGTTCGGTGCCAAGGACGAAGAATGAAACGAGAAGCCAACGTGAAGAGTCAGTATAAGGAAGAGTTCCTTTATCAAGGTTCTTACGGTTCTGTGTTGTACCTTCCACGCGTTGATGTACTTACCCAGCTTTCCTTAGACCCGTTTCAGCTATCAGAAGCATACAAGCAAAAAAAGGTTCGAGATAAGGCTAAGTCAAAATCTACATCTAAAAATGAAGTAGATTTTGGGGTAGGCGAAGAAGAGGATGACGAAGACTTACTGGGGGATGCTCTGGAGTCCTCCTACTCCGGGACTACAATTCAAGTTCCTGTTCCGCCATCACCCAACGAGGCCATGATAAATCCCCGCACCAAGAAGAAATTTCCTCTTGGGACGGACAAGGATCCAGAAACAGGAGAACCTCTTCGAAAGATAGATTCGGTACTTCAGACCAGATCTATACGAAACCAGATAATATACTCAGACCCGGATCATGGAATAGTATATTACGTAGATAAAGACGGAACAATTAGCAATGTTCAGTTGGGACATCTTTTACCTTTGTCCTCTAATAAGAATCTCATACTGTCTACTTTGGACGTAAAAATTCCAGTAAAATCAAAGTTCACAGATGCGTCTGGGTCATCAAAAACTTGGGCGGCAGACCGTATGGAGTCGCTATTTTTTGTGGATCCCACAGACAACACTCCAGAGGCGAGTGCTAAAAAAGAGAGACTTCAAGCAAGAACGTCAACCAATATAGACAGCAGCTCTGGCGTTCCTTTGTTTATGTATGCCAAGAGCCCTGACTTTAGGGAATTCGTTCATTCTGAGCTTCGCTCTTTAGAAGAGCGCTACAAGAGAGGCTCGTTAGCAGTACGTCCACGAGGTAAAGGAGCCAAAAACTCCGTTCTCGGTGAGTACTACGCACAGCTGATAACTGCAGTTTTGTTTGCGGACAAGTACGATTCCATGTTTTCTTCCTTGCAGGAAGAAGAGGCTTCGCTTCTTAAGGTAGACCCAAAGGATGCTCCCAAGATACCTCACATAAAGCCGGATACTCGGTTCTTGCCTCACCAGGCTTATTCTTTGGCTTTCCTCAAAGAGAGGAAAGCTGCAATGATAGACGCTGACCCCGGAGCTGGAAAAACTCTGATGTTGTTGGCAGATGTTTTGGACAAAATGAACAGAGGCTTGGTTCAACGTCCTTGCATAGTGATGCCAAACTCTCTTCTGTCTGACCAAAAAAGAGAGCTTGAAGAGTGGACCAGAGGCACTATCAACTTTATAGTTATCAACACTGATACCGTAAAGAGAAGCGATCCTGAGGCTGGAACCTTTGAAAAGGGAGTACGCAAAGGTCTTCAAAAAGAGGGAAATAAGTTAAAAGGTCTTCAGGAGCTAACCAAGATTATACGGTCTGCTCCAAAAAATACAATCATACTGACCAGTTACGATTGGCTTCGTGGCGGAGAAGATGATAAGATAGAAACCGCTTCGGGAGTCAGATACAGGAATCCCAGTTGGCTCGTCACCAGGATAGGCATAGACATGCTGGTTCTTGATGAGTCTCACGTTGTTCGGCTAAACTCCGGCGGAGAAGCATCTGGTAGGGCGGAAGCTATTCTTCAGATGTCTTCCTTGGTTCCTTACAAGAGATGTTACTCTGGAACCGTAGCGCCCTCTTCCCCAGACGACCTTTTCCTCCAGATGTCGTTTTTGGACCCTTCTGTTTTGGGGAATAGAAAGGGGTTTTTGGAGAAGTACGCACTTTCGGTGACGCGGTCCAAAAAGGTGGAGGAGTTCAAGCCCGGAGCCATCAAGCAGATACGAGATCTTGTCTCTCGTCGCGTTGGGGTATCTATCCGTAGAAGTGCGTGGCTTAGTGAGCTTCCTTCCATAAAGGTAAATTACCATAAGGCCACTCTAACCGGACCACAGCGCATAGTGTACGAGAGGCTCCTGGACAGGATTATTAAGGAGGAGCTTTTAGGCGAGCTGGAACCTGGAACAATAGGTTTAGAGCTTCAAAAGGCTATGAAGGACCAGTATGCCTCAAATCCTCTTGCTCGCGACAAGATTGCGCAGTGGCAGAAGCCATCTTCTGCCTCGTTTACCTCTTACGACAAGGAAGTTGGAGAATTTGTGGAGATGGAGTACTCCTTATCAGGAGATGATGAGGACTCTAAAGAAGTAAAGAAGGAAAGAGAGAATCTTCTTCAAGAAGTGAAGATGGATCAGGCTCTCCTCAAGAGCTTACAGGATCCTTCTCGCGGGTTCGAAGAGTGGAAATCTCTTGGTGGAGGAAAGGGTTCTGGAGAAGATTTGGCTTCTGCCTTCAAGTCTGCTCAGCAAAGAGTAGCAAAGCTGTGGCAGAGATACGAAGCCATACAAGGGGAAGTAGATGACGCTCCTGAGGTGGAAGATTTTAAGCCTCTTCTCACTAAGTTTATCGCTATTGATAAGTTCTTGAACTTTCCACCTTCTGACGAATTTGGTCAGCACTTCTTGTTTGATGAGGAAGATAGGACTAGTCCTAAAATTAAGGTGATAGATCGACTTCTTGCTAGTCATTTTGCCGACCCTAACAATGGTAAGGTGATCATATTCACACACTACCAGGACGTAGCCCGACACATATCTGAATCCATTCAGATGTCGTCAAAAGCTGTTTTTTATAAAGCAGGAGAAACCAAGGCCCTGGCTAGGTTTAAGAAGGATCCTTCTGTACAAATATTGGTGGCGGTGGAGCAGTCCATCCAGGAGGGACAGAACCTTCAGATGGCTAACCGCATTATTCGAGTGGACCTTCCTTGGAACCCAGGTAATTACGAACAGTCTATAGCAAGAAGTTATCGACTTCCTCCTAAAGATCCAGATGCAGCTCGCTATTCCACTGTCTATGTGGACCTGGTTTTGTGCGAAGGAACTGCGGAACTTACTAAGTTTGCTAGGATGGTGTCCAAGATGCACGCTGTAAGGCAATTGGTATCTGGATATTCCTCGTCCTCTCGGTTCAAGCTAGTAGGCATGTCTCTGCAAAATATGCAGATGTTCAATACGTTTGCTGCTGTGCAGAGACACATTGATGCCTTCAAGGAAATGAGAGATTACGAACAGGAAGAAGCTCGTCTTGCGCCTAAGGTTTTTGGCACCGAATCCTTTTCCCTCGCAACTGGAGAGGAAATGGAAGGGTCGGATAAGGTGGAGACTCCATACGTTGACTCCGATCTTGAAAGAGGACCCTGGAACGTAAACCCTTCTAAAATGAGCAAGGGGATTATAAACCCTCGTGTATCCTACTTTAATGGAGCATACTGGCTTCTTCTTGAGTACATCAACGGAATGAAGTTCGTATTAGAGGGCTTTGAGAAGATGGAGACTGAGGGAGTACTGTATCACCCTTTCTCTACCCCTAGAGATGCCTTGCAGCTGCTTTCTGACATACGGGAAAAGGGGATATACGTTGCCAACCAACAGTCTTTGCTCCCAAAGATAACTGGAAAGGTTCCTGTCGACCCTCGCTTTCCACAGTCTAAGATAGACTATTCTAAGCTCGTTACCACGGCTTCTGTTATCACCGCATCCAGTTTGGACGATATTCCCAACTCCAGGCCAGGAGATGCTACGACCAAGCAGATTCTAGCGTACAATCCTTCGCAGGATCAGCTTAGGGCAGCCCGTAACCTGCTCTCCAAGTCTGGCAAGGAGGTAGCTGATGTGCATGTCCTCGCTGCGGCGAAGATGCTCGGTTTGTTTAACATCGATCCCGCTTCTGTAGATGTGAGAAACTTCTATAAGAAGACCTTTAGGTTCACCATATTCAGCCAGAATAAGAAGATTCTTCAAAATCAGCTGTCTTCTGTCGTGGAAACCACATCTACCCCAGGTCAGCAGGCCCCTTCCCCCGTGGAGGAGGATTCTTCTATACCAGGTATAGACGAGCCTCCCTCTGCGGTAGGCATCCCAGTTAATTTGGATGTGGCTGTGATGGGTACGATCAGAGGAACCCGACTAGTCAGGTATCCTGTGTTTATCATCTCCGACACCTCTTCTTTCTTGGCTCCTGGTCTTATGGATAAAGCTACTGACATATTGCGTGGAATGGGCTTTAAGCATCAGGACACCAGTATGAGGTGGCTCCTTCTTGGTGAAACCAAGGCTCAGGCCAAATCTAGCCTTTCTGATTTTGCCAGGAAGGTTTACATATGGTATACAATAGGAAATCCGGACAGTTTCTTGTCTGACATGAAATCCCTGGGAATGAGTGATTCGGATATCGAGGATATCTTCCCCAGAGAAGACTTCACTGCCATGCTTCGAGCCGCCTCTTTGATGCACTCTTTTCCTGAGTTTAGCGGCTTGACTCGATCCATATTCTTAGACAAACTCTGAGGTATGGGGTGTAACTGTAGAAGCGGACGACCTAGTCCTTCTGGATTTCGTAGGGCCTCCTTGCCCGTCTCAACGCCACGTAAGTCCTTGTGTGTTACTCTGGAGGCGGAGGGAAACAACCTAACAGTGACTGTGTCAGACGGTCGTTTGTACTTAAATCCTCCCTTTTCTACTTCTTTACCCGTGTCTTCTTTGCTATCCAGCCTAGGGTGTTCAGGTCAATTTGCCAAGGCACTCCTTTCTGCCGAAACTAAACTAGCTTCCATCTATTCTTCAACGGTCACCAAAGATAGATTTATCTCTATTATTCCAGGGACTAACCTAAAATTTGGTTTCCTAAGAGACGTTCTTCGTTCTTTCTGACTGTGTAAATGAGTCACGATGCGCAAGCTGATGACACAGGACCCCGTGTACTGTTCTGGGTGTCCTCTGTACCGAAACAGTGGCCATAAGACTACTTACGTACCCACTGACGTGTACTATAGTGAGGTGGGCGAGGACGAGGAAACTCCTAAAGTTGACGTCCTGGTTATAGGAGAGTCCGTATCACGTGTAGAGGACAATGTAGGTCTTCCATTTGCTGGCGACGCAGGGGCAGAGATAAAAAGCGCCTTAGCAAAGGCTGGGATTACAGATTCGTTTGCTTTATCCAATATCGTCAGATGTCGCCCAACTGAGGATGATGGATCTAGTCGTGACCCATCCTTGGAAGAGGTCACAGCCTGTTCTAACTATGTCAAGAAGGACATAGAGGCCCTGCAGCCTAAGATAGTCATATACGCTGGTACGCAGCCCTTGCAGGCCCTAAACCCAAACCCTTCGTGGCAGGGAAAGGGCGCTGGCTCTCTCAGTGGACAGATCTATAAAAGTAACGGAAAAACCCACTTAGTAACCGTTCACCCGTCCTCTTTTATAAAATCTCAGAACGGACCTCGTCGAAGGAAATTTCACAGGCAAATAAAATCAGTTCATTCCCTCTTGACCGGAGAGGAGACAAAGTGGTCAAGGAAGGGCAAGGTAATTGTATGTGACACCAAGGAGAAGGTAGACGAAGCTATATCGTTTTTCCTTTCCGAATGTACAAAACCTGTTGCTTTTGACTTCGAAACCCAGAATCTGAACTTGGTGGCCAGTAATAAAGTCGCCACATTGCAGTTGTCTGCAGACGCAGACTTAGCCTATGTGTTTCCCCTTCAACACTGGGACTCTCCATGGAAAGATAGGGCCGAACTCAACTATGTGAGAAAGAGGCTTAGGAAACTATTTTCATCAAAGTCTGTTAAGTTTCCTTTTTGGATAGCTCACAACTCTCAGTTTGACATATCAATAGCCATCCGATTTTTTAGGCTCTCTGGCTTTGCCAAGCCCGTCATCGATACACAGTTTTTGGCTTATCTTCAAGACGAAAACCAAGTAGGTTCAGACGATAACAAGGGGTCTAGCGAATTCAACGCTTTTCGACTGAAGGACTTGGCGCGAGAGCTTCTTGGCTTTTATTTGTACGATACTGAACTTTCTGACGCTATGGCTGCACGCCAAGGGGCTCAGGGGGGAAGTTTGTGGGACCTATCTCTTGACCGACTGTCAGAGTACGGTGGGACTGACGCTTACATTACTTTCCGTTTGTTCTATTACTACAAGAGGTGGCTGGATAGACAGGGATATTCTTCGGCCTTGAAATTCGCCCTTAGATGGTACGGGAGAATATCCTTTCTCCTGTCCAAGATGACAATGGCAGGATTTCATGTGGACAAGGAGCAGTTAGACTTTCTCTTGTCTGACTCGTCCCCCATTATTACTCGTTTAGATGAGATTCCAAAACTTCTTGCGGATTCTAAGCAAGCGAAGGTGGCCAACGACTTAGTCCTGGGAGACGATCCTAGAACCAAAGGCATGCGCCCACTTTTTGGAAAAAAGCCATGGGTATTGGACCTTGATAAAAAGTTACACAAGGTTCATTTCTTTGTGGGGGCCTGTGGGTTAGCTCCCCTATCTCACGGAAAAGACGGCAAACCTAGCATTAACAAAGCTTTCTTTGAGGAGTACGAAGACCATCCTCTTATAGCACTCTATCAGGAGTACTCTGGGCTCTACAAGCTAAGGAGTTCTTACCTTAATAGTGTAGGTGATATTCTATTTTCTAAGCCAGATAATTCTGCTGACGGAAGAATTCATGCTGGGTTCCATGCCATACGAACTGTTACTGGGAGGCTAAGTTCGTCCAACCCTAATCTTCAGCAGCTTCCTAAGGGAAACCCTTGGACTGCTAAGGCATTCATTCGTTCCATGTACGGTGCCAGACCAGGATACATGCTCATCGAGTGTGACTATGGTCAGGCTGAGGTTCGTTGGTGGGCACAGATTTCTGGAGATACACAGTACGCTTCTCTGTTCTCCGACATGAAGGCGTTGAGGGAAGAATACAAGAAAACTGGTGATCCAGTTCTTGGAAAAAGAGTGGCAGAAGAATGCGACATTCATCGTAAGGTTGCTGCCATCATGTTCAGGAAGCCTCTTGCTTCGGTAACAAAAGACGAGAGGAAAAAGGCAAAGAGTTTGTGCTTCGGTGCCGTTTACGGCCAGCATTACAAGACCCTGGCTTCACTGCTTGGCATCACACCAGACAAGGCGTTGGAGCTGCAGGACACCTTTATTAAGGAATTCCCCCGCGCAGGTAGATGGCTAACTGAAATTGAGGATTACGCTAGACTCCATGGTGTGGTGTCTAGTCCTATGGAAAGGCGCCGTCACCTTGCTGACCTTTTTGCCTTGGATGAAGGCGCAGGTTCTAGAAGGGCTCGAAACTCTCCCATTCAGGCTGTATCTTCTGACACTACTGCCTTGGCTGCGTGGAGGATCATGCGGTGGATAGAAGAGAACAATAGGCCCTATCATGTGATAAACTGTGTGCATGACGCCATCACTCTTGAGATTCCTATAGACTTGGCTATGGCAGAAGAGGCGGTCTGGCTCTTCAATACTATGATGGTGGATACTATTCCTGATTTCTTGAGGGAAGAGTTCGGTATCAAGATGATTGTTCCTATGGAAATAGACTTCGATTTTGGTGTACGCTGGGGGCATATGCTAGGGTATGACGGAGTGGCCTCCAAGCTGCCCTCTCTCGTTCAGTCCTGTTCCGATTGGAGCGCTGAGCTTGCTGCCGGAACTCCTTGGCACGAGATAGCCGCGAGAGAAGCTGTGTTTCAGGATCCGGAAAGAAAGGATGCTGCTGCATGACTAATGATGAGATGGACCCGAGACTAGCTCGATTATGCGAGGCAATTAGGGAACACCTACAATGTCCCGTTGCTATAGAGGATGACAAGGTTGTGGCGGGTAACTTTGCTATTTTATCCATCAACCCTAGCAATAATAAAGTAGCCGCCTCGTTTCACCGAGAATGTCATCCTCTTCTGGCTACAACTATAACCATTATACTCATCTCGTCCGTTGGATCTGAAGACACTGAGTTTCTAGAGTGTTTCATCGCAGACGTTCGTGGAGTTTTAACATTCGAAAGCGAAGCCGGGTTCGACCTTGTACACATTCAGTACCTAAGAGATTTGTTGGGGACAAGTCAAAAAAAGGTGTTTTCTTCCTAGTTTCTAAGGGTCACACATGTCAAAGTCTTACGGCGCAGACCAAATTCAGGTACTTGAAGATCTAGAGCACGTCAGAAAAAGACCTGGAATGTACATAGGAAGTCAGGATTCTGACGGAATATTTCACATTCTAAAGGAATGTCACGATAACTCTGTAGACGAATACTTGGAAGGACATGCCTCACACACTGAGATAGAGATAGACACTACCTCCCATACATTCAGAGTATTAGATGATGGGAGGGGAATACCCGTTGAAGTACATAAAAAAACAGGTGTGTCCACGCTCATCACGGTGTTTACCAGCCTTCAGGCTGGATCCAAGTTTGACAAGAACTCTTATGCGGTATCTGCTGGCTTGCATGGTGTAGGCCTGAAAGCAACTAATGCGCTGAGTAAGTGGTTGTTGGTTCGAGTCTGGAGGGCAGGCTTATGCTATGAGCAGGAGTTTTCTCGCGGCGTACCCAAGACTAGCGAGCCCACCCCTAATAAGTCACTGAACAAACGCGGCAGAACTGGAACGGAAATATCTTTTCATCCAGACATAAAGATATTCGGATCTCATAGAATAGATGTTAGTAGAGTACGCAGATGGCTAGAAGAAACGAGTCACTTATGTCCTGGACTAAAAATATCTCTGATAGTAGATGGAGCTAAGGAGGAATTCCTTAGCAAGGGTCTTTCACAGCTAGTCCTTTCCAGGGCGGACACCAGTTCTCCTCTTCATTCTCCTATATTAGTTTCTTCTCCTTCTGGTAACATATCCGCTTCCTTTCTATGGACTGAAGGAGAAGGTGACATCTGGTTTTCTGCGTGCAACGCTTCTTCGACACCAGAAGGTGGAAAGCATGTAGATGGCGCCACAAAAGCTATACAGGATGTTCTCGGACCCTACGCCAAGAAGAAGTCTGTAGACTCCAAGGACTTAGTGGATGGGCTGTGTGCTGCTGTTCAGGTGCTTGTACCTGAGCCCCAGTTCAAGAGCCAGACCAAAGAAAAGCTCCTTAATTCTGAGGTAAAGGACGACGTTTATGCTGTAGTATATCCACAGCTTAAGTCCTTCTTTGATCAAAACTCTAAATTGGCGGATAAGATCGTAGCACGCGCTCTTCACCTAAAAAAGGCCAGAGAGAGCTACAAGAAGTTACGCGCAGTTGCAGGGCAATCCACCCAGAAGAAAGACGCCAAGGGTATTTTACCCGACAAGCTCGTAGAGGCTACAAAGTGTAGAGTCCACGAACGTGAATTGTTTGTAGTGGAAGGAGACTCCGCAGGGGGCAGTGCAAAAATAGCTAGAGACCCCTACTACCAGGAGGTCCTTCCCCTAAAGGGAAAAGTTCCCAATCCTGTTCAGACATCCCCAGAGAAGCTTTTCGCGCACAGCGAGATATCTTCTTTGATGAAGGCCATAGGGGTACAGCTTGGTCCCAAAGGCAAAGGAGTGGATTTATCTAACGTTAGAGTGGGAAAGGTGTTACTGCTCATGGATGCTGACCCTGATGGGTCACACATAGCTAGTCTTGTCCTTTCCTTCTTCTGTGTTTGGTTGGGCGATTTTGTTAGAGAGGGCTACTTGTACGTTGTCGACAGCCCTCTCTTTGTTGGCGTTCACAAAGATACTCGATGGTATGCTCACTCTTTGGAGGAGTTGGAAAGAGTGTCTGGTATGAACGCTTCCAAACTTCAGGTTTCTCGCCTAAAGGGACACGGAGAAGCGGCAGCCGCAGAGTTAAGGCACTATGCTATGAACCCTTCCACTCGTAAGCTATGGTCTATATCGATGGGAAAGAACGACAAAGAGGTTATTTTATCTTTGATGGGTTCCGACTCCTCCTACCGAAAGTCCCTTCTGGGCGTGTGAAAGGAAATCTATATGCTTACTTGGTTTAAGAGGCTGAGTGCCACAAACAAGGTCATGATAGGAGGTATAGCTCTTCTTTTCTTGTCTGTAGCTATCCTACTTCCTATAGCAATTTTGACTCACGAAGAGAGCGGGCTCCTCACTGCATGTGACACCCCTAGTGGGCATCTGAACTATGACGGGGAGTGCTATGAGGTTAAGTGGGAAAAGGACCAATTTCCTTTGTCTGTTTCTATCTACACCAATAATCCACATCCTCCAGCAGACCCAGATGACGCTCTAAAGTATGCAGTAGATCTGATAAATGACAGCTTGGGGTTTACTGCTCTTGAGCGGTCCTCCTCTCCTCATGCAGACATACGTATAGAGTTCGAGGCTGCTTCTGCGGGCGGAACTTGGCTTTCAGATGCTAGTGGAGCTGTTCTACACCATAGGAACGAAGATGGCTTCCTGTGGTGCGAGGTTAGAACTTGGAATAATGGGACCGTGGAGATGGTAGACAAAGTTCTTACGCATGAATTGGGTCATTGCCTTGGGCTGGCTCATGATGATTTTCAAGGCTCTGCTATGTACCACTCTGTTGAGCCTGACGGGCCCGTCTTGTCTCGTCTTCGTATAACCGACCATGATAGGAAACTATTGCGTGCTCTCTACAGGTGAACCCTGCTCATAGTATCACTGTGGAGGTTCGTGATGATCGACTCTTACGTTTTGGTAAAAAATGCCCTTAATTCCATCTATCTTCACACCCTTAAAAACAAGAATGAAGTGAAGAGAAGTTTTAGCTGCACTTGTCTTCACTGTACTGCTTCATTTCCTTCTTCTCTGGTTTCTTTCGCAGAAGAAGGTGCCTTGTGTCCACACTGTTGCGTAGTTTCTGTTCTTGGTGACGCTTCTGGTGTGGAACTTACTCCTTCCTTGTTGAAAGAGTTGAACGAATTTTGGTTTGAACGACAGGTTCTTCCTGCTGACTTCGACTATCGATGGTTTGAACCGGAAGTAATCGACTAGACTGTTGTAGACCATTATGAACTAAGCCTAGCTTAGTTATGTTTAATATGTGACTGCCTGGGTCCTACTTCAGATTGTCCTGTCTATAGTGGTAGGAAATGCTCTGGAGTGGATACTTCACAAATATGTTTTGCATGGACTTGGCTCTTCTCCAAAAAGTTCATTGTCCTTTCACTGGATTCGTCACCACCGATTTGTAAGGCGTAATAAGTTCTCAGACCCTGACTACTTACAGCCTTGGTACGACTGGAATTCCAGAACAAAAGAGATAGCGTGTTTGGTGGGAATGTCAGTTCTTGTTCTGCCTATTTTTATGGTGGCCCCTGTTTTCTACGGGGGCCTAGTCTTTTGGACCTTTTTGTACTATAACTTACACAAGTTATCCCACCTGTACCCTTCTTTCGGAAAGAAGTATCTCAGGTGGCACTACGACCATCACATGGGAACAAATCAACACTCAAACTGGTGTGTGGTGATTCCTTTGTGGGACTACATACTAGGTACTCGTGTAAAGTACGAGGAAGACAGCAACGGTAGACTCCACGAGTCTAAAACCTACCGATAGACATTCTTCCATACAATTCTCCTTATGAAGAAGACTTCTACTACAGGTCTGATTCGTCCTGTTACTTTGGGCGATTTCTCCAAGACTTCCATGCACACCTACGGAACTTTTGTTCTTATGGATCGTGCGGTAGCTGACGTGCGTGATGGTCTCAAACCGGTTCATAGGAGGATACTTTGGGCCATGCACCACCTAAAAGGAGCTGGCTTTAAAAAGAGCGCAAAGGTTGTTGGCGACACCATGGGAAACTTTCATCCCCATGGGGACAAAGCCATATACGATACACTAGTTAATATGGTGTGGGATAGGTACCCACTGATTGAGGGACACGGTAACTTCGGCTCCCCAACAGATTCAGCTGCCAGCATGCGTTATACAGAGGCCAGGCTAACTCCTCTGGCCTCAGAGCTGTTTTCGGACATCGAAGTGGCGGAGCTTGTCTCCAACTATTCAGGGGATCGCCAAGAGCCTCTTGTCCTCCCTTCCAGGTTGCCTCTTCTTCTTCTGAACGGGTCCTCGGGCATAGGAGTAGCCTTGCGGGCAACCGTGCCCCCTCATAATCTAAGAGAGCTTGTTAGGGTTTTGGTGTACTTCATAAAGAAGGACAAACCTTCTCTTCGCACCATAGTCCAACACATGCCAGGGCCAGACTACGGGTACGGAGTCATGTTGTCTTCTCCTGAGGATGTATACTCTTTATACGAGACTGGGTCAGGGTCTCTTAACTTCCGTTGCGAATATTCCTTTGAAAGCACCAAGTCTGGGCAGGTACTCGTAGTAAAGAGTTTAGCTCCCGGATTTAACATGGGAACTTTCTTGTCTAAGATGAGAAAGTTGTCAGATGAAGGACTCATTCTTAGTTGCTCCGATGGTACTAGTGCTGATGGTGTTCGCATATACATAGAATTTGCGGACCCCGTGGTAATCAAAGAGAGAGTTCTTCCTGAGTTGCACACCACCCAGAGTTATCAATTTTATGTAGTAAAGCGTTCTGACGATTCTACTTCAAACATAGATTCTGAGACTCTTTTTTGCGGTGGTATTCTTCGTTTATTCGAGGAATTTGTCTCTTTTCGAAGGGACATCGAAAATTTACGGCTGCAGCGAGAGATGCGGATAGCTAAATCTGACTTGCTGAAAGCTAAAGCCCTACTTTCTGCCATACGTAATCTTGATAAGGTCTACGAAGTATTGCAGCAGAAGCACACCAGTACTTCTTCTCTCGTATCTAGTCTGGCAGAAGTTCTTTCTCTGAAAGAGTCCCAGGCTAAGTACATCCTGGAAATGAAGGTGCAGCAGCTTTCTAGAATGAATGAAGAGACTCAGTTAGCTAACATCTCTTCTCTCCGGGATACTCTTTCATCTATTAAGAAAGATTTAGAGAACGTAGACGAAGTAATAATCAAGTCTCTAAAGAGACTACTTGAGTTTTCTGACCCCAGAGGAACTGCTCTCGGTTACGAGGTGACCTCTCCTAGCTTGTCGATGGACAGCCCAGAGAAGTACATAATCTCTCAAGGTAGCAAGCTAACTAGACTGGACAAGGAACCTAGTCGAAGACACAAGTTTGATTTGTTGTGCTCTGCCTCCTCCTCTGTCACTGTTGTTCTCTCTAACAATGAGGCGCACATTAGATCCCTCGCCTACCTCACCGAAGAATCATTTTCACATCCTATAGTTGGAATAATACCAGATCTTCTTCCAACTCTAGCCCTTGACTCTGACGGAAAATACGCTGCGATCAGCACTCCTGACAAAGACTTTAAGGTCATACGAGGAGCAACCTCTATACGCTCTGCTGTGCCTCTCTTTCCTAGCGGAAAAGTATTGCTTACATCTTCCCAGGGATTGACAAAGTGGTACGACAGCTCTCATTTTGAGCTGACTCGTGCTTTTGTTAGAGGCAAATCGTTGTCAGGCAAAGACGAGCTTGTTAGTGTGTTGTCTCTATCCAAAGACCACTCTGCCTGCACTTCTGAAGGTAAAGCTATCTTGCCCGGAAACGACGTAGATGTTTCTACTGGGCCCATTTATGTGTTATCATCCAGCAACTTCCTCTTTGTAAAGGAGGACAAAAGAGACATTCTTTCTATCAAGGAAGCAAAAAGACTCATAGCCAGTGGGCTGGTTGAAAGGTCTTTTCCTTTGAGAGGGTATTCATGACCAAGATTTTGGGAATTACAGGGTATAAGGGACATGGCAAAGATTCCTTAGCTCATATGGTTAGAGAACAGGACTCCACTTGGCACCTTACACATTTTGCAGCGCCTCTAAAAGAAATGTCCATGAGGGTATTCAATCTCTCCAAGGAACAGGTGTTCGACGATAAAGGGAAGGAAGAATTATTTCTTGAGCCTATTTTTTTAGATGACTATCTCTCCGAGATGTGCAAAGAGACTGGGCTCAACATCCTTCCACGGGGTATGACAGCCCATTGCCCAAGGCATGTTCTTCAATATTTTGGTACAGACTACGTTAGAAGTGTTAGTTCTAACTATTGGATTGATCTTTTGGACCGACTTATATCAGTCTATGACAAGGTGATCATCTCCGACCTACGTTTCTTGAACGAAGAAAAGTATCTGAGAAGCAGGGATTCCTTCATAATTCGTGTAAGACGAGTAGACCTGCCTCGACCTACAGACCCCCACCAGTCGGAGGTAGAGATAGCTTCTCTTAGACCGGACCTAGAGCTAGGAACTGTCACAGGAAGGTTTGCTCTTCAGTACAAGGTGGCCAACCTTCTTTCTTGTCTTCAGTTCGACTCTGTACAGTGTTACGATTACAGGTCTTACGAGTACCTTTCGGACTACTATACTTCTTCCTGACATCGAACCCTTACCATACTATAGAGGTAGGAGGTCAAATGTACCTAGTATCATTTTTTGTTGTGGTGTTTTTGTTGGTTGAAGTGGTTGCTTTCTTCTATCTCAGGGCCCGCTTTGCCCAGCTTGAAGCTGCTGCCGCTGCTCTCGATCGGCTACACCGTGATTCCTTGCGTAGAAGTGAGAGCGCCGAGAGCTTGTTTTTGGAGGCTACCCTCCTATACGAAGAAGCTACTGCGATGCATAACTCTGCATCCCTGGAGATGAACTCACTTACACCTAAGTCCTTTATCTCTGTAAACTGAACCTATCAAAACAACCGGAGAAGGGACTGGGTCAAACCAGTCCCTTGATTTTTCTATGCGATACTTTTTTCTTTTATTGACCATTCTATCCCTCACAGTTCCAGCGTCTGCGCAAGACATGGAGAGTGAGACTCTTGGGCTTGCCGCTGCTATTCATCGGGTCAAGACAGGAGAATCAGGAAACGTACGTTGGTTTGAATGTGGTCGGCACCTGAGTGCTTCAGAGGCCACTCAGCGCTCTCTTGAATACGCCAAGTTGTTGATGGAAGAGAAGACTCGCAATGAGTCCTTTGACCCATGGGTAGCTATTGCTATAGCTATGCAGGAATCTTCACTAAATCGATGCGCCATATCTAGGAATGAATGGAGAGCGTTTAGTTCGTCTTTCTCTGCTCGCTATGGCCGGGATCCTGTAGAGTCGGATTTAGCCCGACTTTTAGATAATTCTTCCTGGAGGTCTTCCCTTGGTGTTTCTGCATTTGATGCTGGACTAGTCCAGTACAGATGGCCTGGAAGAGCTGCAGTGTCTGCTGGTGTAACCCGTGCCTCTAGTCTACTGGAGGCACGGGTTAGCATCCGACTTCTTGCCCACTCCTTGCAATCTTACCAAGCTGCGTGCTCTTCCATTTCTAGTTACAGAGGAGTTCATTCTGTAAACAGAAATGATGGGTCTGTGAGGGTCGTAAGGTATGATGTTCCCTGTATGGACGGCTATTGGGTTCAGCATAACAGTCCTAGTTGGTTCAACTATAGGTACTACCGAAATGTGAGTACTTGGATGACTAGGTTTAAGGAAGCTTCTTTAGCGCCTTCTCTACCTTCTAATACTGAGGAGTCTGAGTCGTGACAACACCCGAAGAAGAAACAAAGAAAATCCCATTGGACCATGAGTTCTGGGCAATAAGTGAGAGGTCTGACGCTGGCATCCCTGCTGTCGAGTTGGACATGACCACAGGGAAATACGTAGTTCTGCTCTTCTCTAGCAAGGACTCAGCCAAGAAGTATTGTTGGATCCGAAATCCTTCTGCCTCAGAGCACCTATACCCACTGACTCGTCGAACTGTGACCTTGCCTTCAGGTAAGAAGGAAGTTCAGCAGGTAGGACTCATAAAGATCGCTCGGCGTATCTTGCTGAGTAAGATGGACCATATAACTCACTTCGTAGTCGACCATCCCGGTACAAGGGGAATTGCCACGTACATTTCAGTAGAGGACGTGGCGATGATCGGAAGGACTCCAGTCTCCAAAGGAGCTAGCTCTTCTGAGCTAAGAGAAGCTATAGAATCTCTAGAAGATTGAAAGAGAAAAGGGCCAGTCGTTATGACTGGCCCTTTTCTCTTTAACCCCAATCGTGACCCGGCTATATTGTTACGTGTCAGAAGAAAAACCAGAAGACTACATTTTTACTGCTGTACCTCGCTCAAAGAGAGAGGTGGTGGCCAAAGATGCCGAAGCCAGGGTCACTGAGACAGTCAAGTCAGCTGTCCAGTCCTACCTTAGTTTGTTTTTATCTCCTGATGGGATACACAGAAGGTTACTCAACCTTACTGCGGGATTTTCTGTGCAATTTGAGACACGCATTAAGGGAGCCAGGGATAGCGATGACCCGTCAGTGTATGAAGTGCAGCTCCAACGCTATTGGGGGGAACTTAGACAACGGCTTCCATGTATCATCCTAGTTGACACCGGATTCGAATACGAAAATCCAGGTCTTGGAGGAATTACAGATTCCTGGCCCATAAACATTAATACGTCTTCAGTTCAGCTTTCCATGTTGGCTAACGTTCCCTTAGACCTTAGGATTGCGGCCTTAGACGAAACCACATGTGCGGACATCCGTGACTTGCTGGTGTACATATTCGGACCGCTATCTCACATTAACAAAGGTCATGTCATACGAAGCAAAAGGAAAGAGGACAAATGGGAAGTACGTCTACCTCTTGATTTCCAAGCTTCTGGTCTGGACAAGCAGAATATTACAGATGACCAAAAAGACATTCTTTGGACCTCCAACATATCCATTACTCCTTCTTTTGAGGGCTTGATTAATGTTGGGTTCGACAACCAGGTACACCCTGATATGTTCAGAATCCAGTCTGGGTTTGACTCATCCATACCTGTTGGATTTAGATTGGATACGGGTCAAGCAGTTCCTCTCTCTACTGCGCCCTCTATATCATCCATACGTGTTCCTGAGACGGTACGCCTCTCACAGCATGCGGTCATCGAGGCAGACTGGATTCCTGCTAGGTCTATATTCATCACTGATAACCCAAGAATAGCCCTGGTAGACCAGAAAACATGTGCCATAGTGCCAAAGAGACTGGGAACCTTTTCTGTAAAGCTTGTGCAGGAAACTCCTGGGTCTGACAGTGGTCCCAGGGTCCTTCACTCTTGGCAAGTTAAGGTCATACCCTCGTAATGTCTAACAAAATTTACTGGGCAGAGAATTTGGACATTCTAAGAATGCTGCCTGATGAGTCTGTTGACTTGGTGTACACCGACCCTCCCTTCAACACAGGACACACACAAAAAAGGCAAAATGCCAAGATGTCTTCTGTAGTAGGAGAAGGGGACAGGAAAGGATTTGGTGACCGCCAATATGTAGTACAAGACCTAGGAGAGGTTATGTCCTACACAGACTCTTATCACGGAGCTTATCTTCAATTTATCTCTTTAAGGCTTCAAGAAATACATAGAGTGCTGAAGCCAAGTGGAAGCCTCTACCTCCACTTGGACTACCGAGAGTCTCCCTACGTTAGGATAGTAGGAGACTCCATATTTGGTAGAGAAAATTATCTTAATGAGATAATTTGGGCATATGATTATGGAGGAAAGCCTAAAAATAGGTGGCCAGCTAAGCATGACAACATAAATGTGTGGGTCAAATCTCTTGGGTCCCATTTCTTTTCTTTGGACGACATTGACAGGATACCTTATATGGCCCCTGGTATGGTTTCAGAAGAAAAGGCTAAGCGGGGCAAACTTCCAACCGACTGCTACTCCTCTGATACTGAAGTCCTCACAGGTTGTGGGTGGAAATTGTTTTCTGACCTTACTGACCAGGATGTTCTGGCGTCTGTGAGCCCATCTGGATCCTTGCTATACTGTCATCCTTCTAAGTTACACGCTTACCATTATGACGGTGACATGTATCACATGAAGTCGAAGACTATAGATTTGTTGGTAACTCCTAATCATAACATGTGGATTCGACCAAAACACGGCAAGTCTTACGTGTTTGTCCCATCATCTGAGGTGTCTAGGTGGCAGTATGTGTCTTTGCTCAATAAAGTCACATATGACCCTGAGACTACCTCTGAGACTACCTACTCTGTGCCTGTCGTTGAATACCAAAGACCAGGTAAGCCTCTCCCCTCCTTCGACCTAGGGGATTGGTGTGAATTTATTGGGTGGTTTTTATCTGAGGGATGCACGGTCACCTACAGAGATAGGAAAGAAGTTTGCATTTCTCAGACTAAGAACACTCGTGAGCTGGAAGACCTTCTCTCTAGGATGAAGTTGTCTTGGTCCTGCTCTCGGGGTACCTACACTATTTCCAATAAGCAATTACATTCATTTGTCCGCAGCTTTGGAACTTACTCCTACAACAAGGAAATTCCTCGTGAGTTTTTGGACCTGGGTCCTCAACACCTATCTAGACTACTTCATGGCCTGATGCTTGGTGATGGGTCTAAACGACTTAGACGTGCAAAGAGCCGCGAAGAAGACTGGTGCTATCACACTACCAGCTACACACTAGCCAGCCAGGTACAAGAAATATTCTTTAAGCTAGGTCATTCCGCTAACATTTCTACTGTGCCGGTCAAGGCACGAATGCGTGTGCCCAAGTATATTGTTCAGCGTAGAACCTCTACTGAGAGTACTATCTGGAGAGATCGTCATATTTCCATAGTTCCTTACTCTGGTATGGTTTACTGCGCTACAGTTGACCCCCATCACACTTTGGTAGTACGCAGAAATAACAAGATGGCTATATGCGGAAACTGTTGGTGGCATACCATTGTAAGTCCTACAGGAAAAGAAAAGACTGGTTATCCTACACAAAAGCCTGTAGGACTGGCTGAACGAATAGTTAGAGCCTCTAGCCCTCCTGGAGGAATAGTATTGGACATATTTGCTGGAAGTGGAACTGTCGGCGAGGCAGCACTAAAAAACAATAGACACTTCATCCTCGTTGACTCCAACAAACAAGCAATTGATGTCATGAGAACTAGGTTTTCTTCCTACCTGACCAATGGTCACAAGATAAAGTTCATTAACAAAATGGAGTCTAAAAATGGTTAGAATTGTATTTTCATGGGTAAGATTTTCTTTTGTGGCTCCTTGGGCTGTGATCTGCTGGGCCCTGGTGCTTATAGCCTGCGTACTTCAGCTTGCCAGTTTTAGATCTCTGCGCATGGAAAGAACTGGGATTCTTACTACCTTCTGGCGTCCTTGGTTTTCCAATTTTTGGAAGTTCTCTACTACTTTGGGTCGGGGTATACTCTACCATCCTTCTCATAGGGACCCCTCAGTGGAAGACGACGAAAGAATAGAGCAGCATGAGAGAATTCATGTCGCTCAGGTGGAGGACCTGATGTTTTTATCCTTTTTTGTGGGTTTGATTACCTCCATAGTGACAGAGGACGTACTTTTTGGCTTTCTCTTGTGGGTTTCCGGAGGAGCATGGCAGTTGCCTAACTTTGTCACAGCTGTTCTTCGACACGGTCATTTAGTGAAGAAGCCAGAGGGCGTAGGATTCTTTGCATCAATTAAGTCCATTCTATCTCAGATTTTCTTGATTGCCTATAGGGATTCTGAACATGAGAGGTCTGCCTACGCTCAAACTGATGTGCTCGGGTTGTCTGCCCTGGACTCTTGGTCGGGTCTCTCAGACAATAAAGAAAGACCCGAGTGATTTAGTAGGTTTCATTCTTAAATGTTACCCTCTCCTGCTTATCTAGGTTTGTTCCACTCACCCTTAGAGTGTCTTCTATGCATAACATCCTTGTACCCTTTTTGAAAAACTTGGCTGCTGAAGCAGAACGTAGAGGTCAAGATGCGATCTCTTATCGTATTGGGGCCTTCTTGAGAGAGGTGCACGCAAACGAGACTATTCGACTTGCTGCCAAATCTGAATCTAATATAGAGGTAGAAAGTTGGCCTGACTTTCTTAATTGGTGGAACAACAATCGTGGACAAAACCTAATCTATATATTTATGGATAGTTACGGTCACGATAGTGAACAGGTTAAACTGGTTAAGAAATTGGTTCGGGATGCAGAGAAGCATGAGAAAGACCTTCATGAGTTCTATCGAACTCTACGGGATCTAGCATCCCAAAAGATGGATATGGATCCAGGACGTCAGGGACCTCCTTCTAACGCAGAACCTGAGATCGAGGAAGACGGTTTGGACTCGCTGGATGGAAGAGATGGCGAAGTCAACGCTCTGGACGAGATAGCCCTAGACTTAGAGTGATAATACCTATCGAATCTATGCCTACTGAGTAATAATCAGAGTACATAGTAATAAAAGAGGAAAGATGCCTGACGTTCTTGTAACAAATCGTGCAACAAAGCCTGGAACTTATATTGGAAGAGTAAACCGAGTAGCGCCCACAGGGCTTACTGGTTTTGCTCGACTTCCATGTTACGTGGGTAAGGGAACTCGTCTTAGAACGGTGTTTAACCAGCCTATTCGTAGAAGCTACCTTTCTGACGTAACTCTATCCTTTCCTTCTGTTTCCCCTCACATTGTAGCTCTGGCTCAACCAGCACTAAACGATCAGACAGTTTCTAGACTTTTTCGTTCGGATGGCGTAATTGTCCCCGCCTCTAAGTGGAGATTTCTAGAGTCTACTCCTGGAAGTGGGATCTATGACTCTGTTCTCCTTGCTCCTGAGGCGTTCTCTCTCAACTTCACCTACAGTTTAGACTACCAGTCTACCTCTCGAACCATTCAAGATGAGCTTCCTTTCGATGAAGTGAGAGAGGTCCGATTCATCGGAGATACCGAAAATCAGGAGAGGTACGAAGAGTACGTTCATTATTACGTACCTGTGTCTATCACCACACCCGATGCTTCTGTTTCGAATGCCTTCTCTGGATCTACCGACGTAGGATACGAGCCTGCGCAGATCACCTCCACTCTTGCGGGTCCCTACATCTTCGCAGGAGGAGAGATTCTCAACGTAACTATCGACTCCACGCCTTTTGTGGTGACCTTTGCTACAGCAGGCAGTTTTACCACTGCACAGGTAGTATCACAAATAAACTCTGTGATTGAGTCCACTGGCACTGCACTTGAGGCTACTGGCGGGTTTCTCACTCTTCGCTCAAACTCGTTTGACCCTGGTATTTCCTCCATAGAGGTTACCGCTGGAACTGCCAACGCTATTTTGGGTACCACTGGATTGCAGTTTCCTTCGGCCGCTATGGTAGGTGCCACTTACACTACAGCGGGCTACGTTCGCAAGGTTTCCGGCACAGGAAGTCCTGTGGTGGGTATTCAAGCAACCTCTTCTTCCAACCACAATTACAACAGACGGTATCGTATAGATTTCGGGGCTCCTGGTGTCACTATACCTGCTACCATTACTGTTTTGCTGGATTCCGGGGCTTCCATTCCAGAAGTGGCCGCAGGAGTTACCTTAACAGCAGCTTCAACCTTTGGTTCCGTTGCTGATGGCACTCAGCCTCAACTTCCGCTTCACTCTACCCTAGCCTCTCCTGCTGTTGCTGTTGAGTTCGACACTCCAGGAGGAGTCAGCACACCAGTAAATTTCACTGACATCACTGGTGACGTAATATCCATCATCCTAGATGACACAGGTGCTGTTGTTACCGGAGATGAACTTTACGAGGTAACAAGCGTAGGTCCCTCCCTCTTGGAGCTTGATTCTGCTCTCACCAACACTCAGCAGCACAGTAGTTTTTCTGCCGTAAACTCTGGTGTTGTGACGCAGACGGCTGTGGCTCCTAACTACTCTACCACAGTAGGAGGTCCTGTTGTAGGAACCGGTATTGTTTCTTTGAGGGATGATGCTGAATTCACTGGTCTCTACAACCGTAGATTTGCTCTAGTTTGTACCGCAGCAGGCGGTGCGCCCGGAACTCGCACTGCTTCTTTCGTCTGGCAGTCATGGGGAGAGATGGCAGATCTTCAGTACAACGGGTCTGCTCGCACCTTCTCCATATCTGAGTCATTGTCCACCAACTCGAACGTAGACTTGGGAGACGGCGTCCTTCTAGACCTGGAGTTTGGGGCATCTAACTTTGCTGTCAACGACATCTACTGGTTCCAGGCTAATGCTAGAAGGTCGTACATCACCGCAAAAGATGACAGATCCTTCTCTCTGGATGTTTCTGCTGTAGGCGTTACAGGAGCAAATAACCAAGTCACCTTCTCCTACCTAACAGGCACCACAGAAGGAGGGTTTGGTCTTCTACAATCTACCGGACCCGGAGGTCAGCTTTTCTTCTCCAGCGGAATCAACCTCTGGGTTAGGAACCTCGGATCTCAAACCACCTCTGCCAACCGTCATGTCATAGGAGACCAGTGGACCTTTGATACAGTGTGCGAGGATGTGTTAGATTGGTCTCTCACCACATTAGTTACGGAGACAATCGACCCAACTCAAGTGTTCACTGATACACTAGGTGTGATCACAGGTACAGTAGGTCTTCGTTACGTGGTGTTGGATGGGGTTCCTCTAAACATTATCTACATCCGTGACACAGTAACAGACGCTCTAATCTCTTCCTACTCCGTTCCTTCCACAAGTCAGCCGTACGTTGCGTTTGCGACTGCGCCAGTGAACCCTGTGGAGATTAGGTACGAAACCATAGGAGAAGAGCCAGCGCCTGCATCTCTCTACTACATTACTGCCAATACTGTACGTCCAGCTTCTCTTTACAACACACCAATTCGTGCGTTGTCTTACGAAGAAGCCGCCCGTCTTCTTGGTCCCAGCGCCACCTCCAACGATCTGCTCATAATGGCGCAGATAGCCTTGGATGATAATGACGCACCTGGCGCATACTTCTGTCAGGCGTTTGATTCTGATGGAGACGGTATAATCACAGCTGTGGACGTGACTACCGCAATAGAAGCAACGGAAGAGGAAAAGAATCTTACTGACGTTGTTGTATTGAACACCTTCTCTGCATTGTCTGCTGCGTTGGCCAACAACGAGAAGATGAATGACCCCTTCCAGAGCGGAGAACGCGCGCTTTGGGTTGGTGCTCCCATAGGAACTGCTATTGGAGATTCAAATACAGCAGGAACTCTCACCTTCCTCGCGCAAAGAACTCTTCAAGTATTTGGAGAAAATCCAGCTCATGGTAAGAGAGTATTGATTGGAAACACAGAGGCTACCAAGACAATCGTTCTTACGGACGGGACCCAGGTGAGCGTGACCCTTGACGGATCTTTCATTGCAGGAGCCTTTGCGGCGCGAAACGCAAGTTTCGCCGACCCCGGAGAGACGCTTCTTCGAAAGAACCTATTTGGATTCGACACCATACGTACTTATTCAGAGCCTGAGCAGCTGCAACTTATAGCTGCCTCTGTAGTCTTTGTGTCCAATGTGGGGGATGATGTTGCTCCTGTCTTCCGCATAGAAGAGTCTACCACTGTGGACAGAAGCAGTGATGACAACAACGAAATTAGCGTAGCCATTAATCAGAAGGAATACACTACTAGAGAGGTCCGTACTCAGATGGACAACGCTCTTGTTTCCATTGTTCCTCCTTCTGAGCAAGCTGGAGTGGCCATCATCCAAACATTCTTGGTGGACATTCTTACAAATCTCGTTGCCAGAGGAATTATAGGCCCCTACACAGACGATGCAGGCAATGCCCGCCCGATCGACCCAGACGAGGATGTCAGAGTATTCCGCGCAAGAGATTCCAGAACTTCCTATAATTTCCAGTATTGGTGGAATGCTAGATATCCAATCAAGCGACTCTTCGGTCTCTATTCTGTTGACCGACGGTTCTTCGGAGATCAGGTCTGATAAGAAAACGCAGGTCTAAGAGGTAAATGTCAATGTCAACTACAAAAATGCAGGATAGAGTTTCCCGTGTAATGACCGCTGCGCGTTCAAAAGCGCGTAAGGAAAAGATTGCTGAACTAGAGAAGGCCATAAAGTCCAAATCTTCGGATAAGGATGACGGCGCCGGGCCCAAAGCTAAGGGCACTGCTGCGGACAAGTTTAAGAAAAACAAGTCGCAGCCAAAAGTCAAAGGCGACAAGAAGGACTCCAAGCTAGACAAGTCTACAGGAGAAGCAGTTCCTGTGGGATATCCTTTTGACGGCGATACAAAAGGTGGTCTAGGAAAGGGATCTCCTCCAAAGGACACAAAGAAGTCCAAACAGAAGGCATTGTCTGACGCAAAGAACAAGGCTAAGGAACTTTCCTCTGACACCCCAAAGCTCAAGTCTACTCCAAAGCCCAAGCTATCGTCAGCCGCAGAGCAACGAGAGTGGAGAAGAGCCAAGATAGCAGAACTTAAGACAGCACTAATGCCTGCGTCAGATGACGAAATGGATACTGAGGAGCTTTCTGAGAAAGATATGCTAGGAGTGCAGCGCCCAGGTGACGCCTCCAAGGAGCAGCGTCTTCCTGCCGTCAAGGTACTGGAGAAGGCTCAGACCATACTTCCAGCCATCACACAGCAGCTCCAACAAGCTAACGACATGTTGGAGGAGGCGGTAGTAGGTAATAACCTTCAGAAGATCAAGGGAGCCCTCGCTTTCATGCTAACTAAGGTACAAGAACTAACCAAGGGACAGATAGTTCCGTTGGGAGCTACCATACGAAAGCTGATGAGCCAGTTGAGCCCAAAGCAGGCCAGTTCGGCCAAGTATGCTTCTGTTACGCAGAGCGCCCAGCTCTTGACCAAATTGGACGAGGAACTTTCTAGGTCTAAGCACTTGATGAGAATGGCTGCTAACCTGATTACTCTTTGATCGACATGAACTCAGACTTACTTTTATCTCTGGACGAAAGAACTCGTATAGCAAGTTTTTTGTATAAACTTGCTATACGAGTTCAAAAGCTTTCAAAACAAAAGCTGGATCCATCAGAGTTCGTTTCCTCCTTCGACGCAAATTCGTCTGCCCGGATGTCCAAGTTGACTTCATTTTTTTCCCCTCTAAAAGGAGGAAAGCCTGCGCAGATACAAAAAGTTTTGGCCACTAGGACCGTGTTTCCTGGTGAGGGGGACTCTCTAAAGTTAGATCTAGTAGTAGGGCCGTTTTCCCTCCTAGACAATAAGGGAGATCTTGGAGTAGTGACGGCCAAGACACAGTTCTTCCCTGGACAGTCTCCTAGCCCATTGTTTCCTTTGGACGACATAAAGAAAGTATTATCAGCAATATTTTCAGGAGTCACTTCTGACGTCAAGCTGATAACATCTGACATTCGTGACCTTTCAGACAGACCCTATCGTATAGAGCACGGATACGCACAAGAACTTGGAACCAAGGCATGGAAGATAGTCCATAATGTTGGGCCTCACGCTGGAGAAGTTGCTATGTGGGAGGACCCTCGCGTTGTAGGCCAAATGCAGGCTAAAGACGCAACTGAGGACCTCGACCCATACAAACCTGCTGTTTTTCGCTCTTCGGAGGAGGCCTCTGCAGTTCTTAACCAACTTACGCGCGGAACACCTACCTCTACTCGAAACATACCCAAATTTAGAGAGTATGTTGTGTATGTAAAGTACACATTTGTCCTTTCAGAGAAATCTCAGCCGGACCTGTACTCTAATGTGAACTATCTCCTTTCTAAAGCCGATCAGAAATCGGAAGAAGAATCATCACTATCTATTCGCCAACGGCATGATCTCATATCTAAGTCTGTATCTTGGTTAGTGGAGAAAGATGTTTCTCCCGAGGTTCTTCTCAACACTCTAAAGGTAAAAGATCCTGAGCTAGCAAAGAAAGTTAGAGAAGTTCTTCCAGACATTTTGACTTCCTTAGAATCCAGGAGATCTTCTATTAGGGATTCTGCCGCTGAAGACTTGGCTCTTCTTATAAAGAGCAACCCAGAAACCGACACTGATACTCTGCTGTCTCAAATATCTAAAAAAGATCCTGATAAAGGAAAACTGTACAAGCAGGTTCTTCCTCTTGCTATGCAGTTATTACAGGAGGCTGTCTGATGTCTTCTACCAAGAGACTAAATTCTCTCTTGTCTTCCTCAGGAACCCTGGTCAGAAAGCAGGATGGAAAGTTTCTTCTGTACAACACTAACCCAAAGTTGGTGTCACAGGGATTGTTGTTTTCTGACTTGTCTTCTGTAGAAAAGACTCTTCTTCAGTATATCAGATATCTTCAGACTAATGGGATTCACTCTTTAGCTGATTTTTCTGAATCCGGGCAGTTAAAGGGTGTAGCGTATACACTTGCCAACAATACAGTAGACGAAAACTCTGCCTACTTCATAAACAAATCTGCTGCATTGTCTTCCATATCCAGGGTCAACTTGCTGATTAGCGCACGCACTCTTGAAGAAAGAGCCAAGTGTTCAGCCTCTTTAAGAGAGATATCCTCTTCTATTACTGACAGTGATAGGAAACGTTATCTAAAGCTAAAGAAGATTGCGCTTACCCACCTAAGTACAAACAAAGAGTAATACCTAGACTTAGAACATTACGATAACTTAGGTAAATATTCGATAACAGGAGTAATCATGGCCTCCCCTACCCCGTTCGCAGCAAACCCCCATGGCGTAAGAGTACGCCCCCTTGATTTTGACGCGCCGGGGGCCCCCACAATAAAAACCTATCACGGTATATCTATTGTTGTCAATGGACGTATTGTAGGTCGAGTTCAATCATGGAGCCCACAGATGTACAGTCGAAACGGGTCTCTCGTATATGAACTTAATCATCTAACGTTTGGTCGACCGGTTGACTACGTCCCCAGCATCAATACAAACTACAATATATCTGTTTCTCGTGTAGAGGTGTGGGACCAGGAGTTTGAGAGAGCTTTAGGCTATCCTGCAGTCTGGTCCGACCTAATTGACCAGAACAGACCGTTTGCCATGCAGGAGTACTTGTTTAGAGGTTCTGCTGTGTACCGAGTTTGGCTCTACAGCGGTTGCTGGTTCACAGGCAGAAACGAGCAAGGATTTACCGCTGAGGGTGATGCAAAAACAGTCGTTGACGGACAAATTGCGTTCGTATCCAGGACACGAGCAGTGTAAATGAGTGACGACGGAAAATCAAGTCTAATGAAGATTTCGGACATAATTCATGCGAAGGCGATGGAAGACGACAACAATGTCTCTCCTTCCCTATCCCGCCTTCAAAAGGATAGACTAAGAGCAGCCCTTGCAGACCACTATATTGCTCTTGATAACCTGAATTATGTGTTTCAAGACATAAATTCTACACCTGCTCTTACCTATTTTGACAAAGATGACGCAGTTCTGATACGTCAGGCTGCTTCTTCACTTTCTGATGCACGTCGTGCTATTCGTCGTCTGGCGAATCGCGAATGGCTAAGGAAGCGTTCTGATAACACCTAACAACAAAAGAAACCATAGAGGTCTACAGCCATGGCGCATCGCTACACAAATCATCCTATTCTTGCTGAGCTTGATTCTATTGCTCAGGAGTTGGACACAACTGGAAATCCTGATCTAGCAACTCTTGTGGACGAGGTATCGGTGGAACTTGTCACCGCTCATAAGCGTCAGGCAGAGGCAGCTAAAGCTAAGGCTAAGGAAAAAGCTAAAGCCAAGGCTAAGCCAAAGCGCTCAAAGAAGAACAAGAAGGCCACTCCTAGTGCAAAAGAAGCTGCGGCCAACTATAGTTCGCGCCGTGCACGAATTGCTTCTGCTATGAAGAGAATAGCTAAGGCCCAGGTGGCTGAGCTTGAGGATATTGCTTCTGAGCTTCTTAAGGAAGGAAGCAAGAAGACTGCTCTTGAGGTTCTCAAGATAGCTGAGGATTTGGATTCAGAGTATGACTATTCTTCCGATAGTCATGGCACTGCAGAGTCCAAGGGTGACGCCTCTAAGAGGTTCGACCGCGCCAAGGCCAATAAGCCTAAAGCCAAGATGGACGCAGATGAAAAGGAAGACCTAGAGCTTCCCTTTGGTCAGAAGGGTGAGGGCTACCCCATGAAGCAGTCCTCCTTCGACAAGGAGATGGAGGCCTTGATTCGTCTTGCCATGGAAGATGACTCCGACGAAGAGTTTGACACTGGTGGCGTTTCCGATGAGGAATCTGAGGACGATGCAGACCTGGACATGGATCTTGAGGATTCCGAAGACTCTGACTCCGAAGACGACGAAGAGTCGGAAGACGCTGACGACATGGACCTAGAGGGCCTCGATTTCGGAGACGAGGAAGAGCCTGCTGAGGGCGGTGAGGAACTCGACTTTGAGGGCCTTGACCTTGGAGAGGGCGACGATGAATTGGCTGCTATGATGGAAGCCATGGACCACGAAGCCAGCGATCGTATGTACGAGGCAGATGAATCCGAGGACGACATGGAACTTGACATGGCCATGGAGGAGGACTCCGACGAAGCCGATGAGGCCGATGAACCCATGGAAGAGGAAGAGGAGTCCGAGGATGACATGGGCATGGATGACGACGAGGACAAGGAAGGTCTCCTTGGCTTCGAAGTTGGCGTAGAAACTCCTGTTGGAGGCCTTCATCTTGGTCAGGCTCAGCGCAAGAACCTGATGACTCTTGCCAAGAAGCTGGCAGCAAAGGGTGAGAAGAAGAAGGCTGCTCAGATAGCTCGTCTTGCTCGCAGCAAGTGACCTATATTTTCCACTGAAACATAACCCTAGCCAGAATTTCTGGCTAGGGTTCTGTACATTATGTATACGGTGTATCCGTATAAGACTGCAAATTACTTACACAGGAGTAACGAATGACTGACGATAGACTTGGCGATAGAGTGATAGTTTCTGAAATTGATAGTACTATTTCTGGAAATCTACCTCATCCACAGGATCCGTGGAGTGACGCTCCTAATATCAATTCTCCATTCACTCAACAGGCAGCCAGACCTACTTCCTCTTCCGTAGGCGCTGAAACTTCCTACGACCCTCGTCGATCGGTTCTTCCTGACCCGCTTTCCGACGCGAAGGAAGCGAGGGACACTCAAAAAACAAGGGAAGCTGTTCCTGTTTCTTCTCCAGGTACGCGTCCTCTTCCTCCCTCTCCTGTCACTTCTTCGGAATCCTCAACTCTAAAAAGGTTTAGAGAGGTATTTGGTCTAAAAAGGGTGGACGTGGTAACTGTCCCCATAGCTAGAAGAGATCCCCACAATCCAGAAACTAACGTGGAGATCCTTTTTGGGCTTCGTGGTATAAACTACGACGATTACCAGTGGGTTCTTGAGAAAACTCGCGAAATGATACAGGACCCTGCTTTAGCTACTTTTGCGTGGAAAGCTGCCTTTATCTCTATGGGCGTGGCTTCCATAGACGGGGTTCCGCTTCATGAGGTATTTGGGATACAACCAGTAAGTCCAGACCATGTAAGGGACCCAATGTATCCTCATATGGGCCTTAGATTCCAAGCTGCCTCCGCCTTTTGCGACGAACTACGCACTTCTTTGTTCGAACTGGTAGAGCACTTGTACGTTGCATACGAGCAGAACGTAGACTCCAAGTACTTGCCTAAGGCTAAGTCCTCTAAGAAAGACGAAAAGGAGGGGGAGGATACCCCTCTCCCTTTACCCCAGACCGACTCCGTACGCTAGATTGGGCAGTATGGCTGAGGGGATCCCTAGCCGCAAAATTGCGTACGACAGTCAACGACCCTAGAATAAAGGACGCCTCCCTAGACGAATTAGAAATATCTTACTTATTTCTTCAGTGGGAAGAGGACCAGTGGTTTTACCGGTGGGAGCGAATGCTCGGGCTGGTTTGGACGCAAGAAGACCTAGACATGCTAGCTAAGCACGAAGAAGACAACAAAGGTAACAAGACCTTAGCTGACATGGAGGCTTCTCCTGTTGCGGCTCGTCCTACAGTTCTTCGTTATCCATTATCTTTACTTGTGCGTCCTGAACTGATGAAGTCTCTTCAAGAACACGCCATACCTTCTCAAGGTGGATTGTATGGTATGCCTCACGTTCCTGCTGGAGCAGCCTCCTTGTCGCAGGCGTCAAAGGAGGAGTTCCTTAGGAAGATGGGCGCAACAGCCATCGACCGCAATGATCCAGAATATACCGGAGCAGACCCGTTTGGTCAGTCTCGACGTCCTTCTGGTGGATTTTCTGAAGGACCTTCTCGTCCTATTGGTGGAGGAGGCAAGCGTAGGTAATGCCTACTAATCCCTTTGGAAGAATGGGCTCTACGGGAGGCGAGCGAGAGATCGCGAGTCAAACCCGTGCAGTGAAAGCCTATGACCAGGCCAGAAAAAAGCTCATTTCTACAATGGCAAATGAGGAAAGGGCAGCCGCAGGCGTAGCGGCTGCCCATTCCGCAGCTATGCAGCAACGTGCCAGGGATCATTCCGCTTACGAGAGAGAACTTAAGAACACCTCTACCCTGTTGTCGGCTCAGGGGGATGCTCTAAAGAATCTAGATACAGTTCGTGCACGCTATCACAACGAAGAGATGAAAAGGTCTTCTTCTCTCCTCCAGAAATACGAAGGTATAAAGATAGCGCTCAGAGAGGTGCAACAAGACTCTGTTGACACATCTACTGTATTGGGGTCTCTGTTTCAGCCCTTTACGGCCGGAATCGATAATCTCCGTAAGTTTGGGGAACTTCCTAAGGTAGGAAGAGCGGTACGAGACGTAAATGTAGATTTTTCTGACCTGTCTTCTACCGTTGATCGAGCAGGCGGCGCATTAGGGGACATGGGATCCGCTATGTCTGACGTATTTCCCACCATATGGAAATACCGTCAGGCAATGGACGACCTAAATGTTGGAGTGGCAGAACTGAAGTTAAGGTATGCAGACGCTACCGACGGAACGCAGAAGCTTGCGGAGCAGTTTGTTACACTGTCTCGTATGGATCTCATCAAGGCTGGGGCTGTAGACACAGTAATAGAAGTAACGGACGCCATAAAAAACTTGGAAGCCCAAGGAGTTAACGCGGAAGAGGCACTGTCCACCTTGGTTGAGAGATCCTTGACTTCTGGTCGTTCTTTCACCGAAACGGCTGAAGATCTGAGGGAGGTTTCCGCAACCGCAGACATACTCACAGATCGTATTAATAACTCAGAATCCGCAATAAAGGGTTTTGCGTTTACTACACGAGACGATCTTGTACGAGCTATCGCCGATGCCACACGTAACTTGGACTCCCAGGTGGTGTCAGTTGATAATGTGGCCGCTGCTTACGCCTATGCGCAGGAACAGGCAGCAAAATATGGGATCAGTGTCAAGGGATCTCAAAAGATAGCCAAAGCCTTCACTAACTCTTTATTTGGAGAAAGACAAGACGCTGCTGGCTTCCTTTCTGGTCAAAGACTTCAGAGTCAGATATCTAGGGCTCTTAGAGAAGCAGAAGAGACGTTGTCTGAGGAACTAGGAGAAGAGATAACGTATGGAAGGGCGTCTGAAGCCCAGCGGAAAGCCCTTAGAGAGAGCGCTTACTCCTCTATAGGCATTGCTCCTACGGATGAGAACGCTCTTGCCATGGAACAGGGCATAGAATCTTTGGGAGACGGCATGGGGGCCTTAGACTTCCGAAACTTGTTTGCTGGCACATCCGCAGCCATTCAATCAGACCTAGACGCCAGGATGTCAGACCTTAACCTTCAAGGGTTAGGTGGAGATCTGTCTGTAGTTTCTAGGCTCCTTGAGGGTATAGATGGACTTAGTGATCTTTCTACCTCGCAGAAGCTTCTTTACTCCAAAATGCTCGTTGAAGGTAGGTCTGGAGAAGTGGCAGAAGCGATACAGAAACTCCAGGAGGAGGCTCAGGAGAAGGCAGCGGATACCGAAAACCTTCAGTCTAGTGCTCTTACTGCTGTTCTCTCTTTTAAGGATCCCATTCAACAGCTCTTCAATATCAAAGACTACATAAAAGCCATCGCCCTAAACGTATCCAACATAGTCAAGATGATTGGAGACTTCACTGGTCTAGACCTAGACACCATGCTTCCAGACCTAACTAGGTCTGTAGTATCTAATGAAATTCCTCAAGAAGTTCTTTCTTCTATGAGGCAGTCATCAGACGTAGAACGTCAAGAAATGATGAAGGGAGTCATAGAAGCCCAAAAGGTACTTAGAGAGTCGACGTCAGAAGAAGCAAGAACTAACGCACAAACACAACTAGACAACGCAAACAGAGAGCTAAAACGGGTCGAGGATAGCAGATTAGACTTGGAAAGGCAACAGTTCTTGCGTGAGGAAATTTTAGGGAGGGATCGTCACAACCAAAGGGCCATACCTGAGGTTGTTCTGCCCTCCACTGACGAACCTAGTTTTATAGAAGAGGCATGGGAAGACCTAAGCAATTACGTGGGGAGCTTCTTTTCCTCCAACGACTCGGAAAGGGGTAGGGAAGCAGGAGTGGCTGCAGCCTCCACCACTGTATCTCAACAGACGTCTCAGAGAACCACTCAAAGACCCTCTGCGCCGGGCGAAGTGGAGGGAGTGGGTGAGGGACACGTTTCTGTCAATACATCAGGAGAAACTGTTGCTACAGTTCAAATCAAGTTTAAGAATATGGGAGAGGCCGTAGCCTATCATAATTCTGACACCGCCAGGTTACTTAACCAGCACGGCTTAGCCTAAAAAGAGGTATTAGATGTCTGCAAAATTACTCAAATCTCTGGCAGGAGGGTCCTGTACAGTATTCAATAGATCTACTGCTGAGGTCTTGGTCTACTGGAAGAACGAACGAAATCAAATGCAATATCATGTTATTCGTCCAGGATCCACTGTTGATCTTCTGCAATTTGCTACCATAGCGCAGTTGAGAAAGTCTCCTAACTTAAAAGAAATGTTCAACAAAGGACATTTGAAGATTCTTGAGTGACGGTGACGGACCCAAATCAGATAGTAATCTGCTACATAGAGGGTAAGTACTACCCGCGAGCTACCTGTCATGTGCATCATAAAAGGCCGCGTCACGCAGGTGGTGGGGACGAAAACGATAACCTGGTCTGGCTATGCGCCAACGCTCATCAGCTGGTACACAGAGTATCTCAGCTAATGCAGGCTGGAAAGGTAGGACCCGCCTCCGACTTAGTTCACTCTTCCTACTCTTCTCCTGCGCAAAGAAGCAGACTTATGGAAGTAGTGCAAGAAGAAATGTCTTCATCCCAGACTGCTAAAGAATATGGGTCGGGAAAAGACCACGTAATGGTAGAAGTACTGATTCCAAAGGCAGAGTACCATAAATTGAAGACAAGGGTACATGATTACAAGGTTAACGGAAAGAGACTCAGCATTTCAGAGTACGTTTCTCGCGTAGTGTTATCTCACCTTCGACGGTAGATTAGTTGTCATTTGTTATTATTTGTGGTGATCCATGGCTGATTTTAGGCGACTTACTCTAAATATTGTGGCAGTGCAAGCCACAATAGATCAGCGACACTACGCTACGGTGTACCTTGGTGACGACGAAAAGGGAAATAATCACTTTAGGACGTACCTCAACGGAAACGCCGTGTCGTCTATCGTGTGGAACCGTGACCTAAAGAGGTTTCAGTCTTTGAGCTACACCGTCCACGCCAGGAACCAGGGGTATGGGGATAACTTTGTGTGGCCGAACGAGGTAAGCAAAAAGCTTACTAGGAAGTTGACAGAAGGAAAGCTGTTTCGTATGGTAAAGATTCGTTGATGCGCTTCTCCCTAAACAGCTCTCCCTTCAAAAACATACACAAGTTTACTAACAAAGAGGACTTCTTCCCTTACATAGAGTCCAAGTTAAGATCTCTCTTGTGGTCTTACAGAAGAGACAAGAGAATGTCTTTTCCTCCCTCGACTTTAGTGGTAAGCCCCTCTGAGGGATCTTTTTTATTTGGGTGGTCTTACTCTACTACGTCTTCTTTTATTGAGGCGTCTAGATACGAAGCCAGATTAATTTCTGCGGACTTGGCCATTCTGCTGGCCGAGGTAACTTCTCTTTCGTCTCCTGACACCTCTTTTTTGGTAGTGGAGCTACAGAAAGCTAATTCCAGCTCTTTGCGCTCTCTGATGCGGGTACAGGAACCTGGATGGGTAGAAGAAGCTTCTTATCATGAGATTTCTGATATAGATGGTATGGATCCCATAGACAGGGACATATTGCTCTCTTCGTATGAATCAAACGTTATTGGAATATCTTCCATGTTTGAAAGGATTTTGCCCGAACCCTGTACATAGTGCTATCCACAAGGTGTTCTGTGAAGGAAATCCGTACTCATCTAGAGAGAGGCGAATTGGAGGAAGCGTCACAGGCGCTTTTGTCACTGCTGTATTCTACCGACTCCCTTTTCCATTGGTCTAGCATATCCAAATCCAATTCTCCTTTGCATCATTCCCTGAGCTTTGTTAGAAACTTAGAGTTTGATTCTCAGGTTCAGACCGCTCACATGGAAGTGGATACGGGTACAATGGTTCTGGGCGTAGATTTCTTTCTTAGCCTGCAGGACCTGACAGATTTGTTCTTTGTCTTATTGCATGAGCGAGGCCACGTTCTTATAGAATTGGTACACGGATCCTGGATTGAGTCCTTTTCCTCTTTTGACTTCGGTAACATGTGGGAGGACCAGTACATAAACGATTCCGTGGCTACTATGATAGAGTCAGACCTGTGCAAAAGGTTGTATCAAAAATCTACTACTAGGTATAGAGACCTTCAGCTTCAGAACTTTCCCTTATGGTACTCTAAAAACATCGACTGGCTAAGGTTTTCTCTTCCTGCGTCTCTATTCTCTTTGTTGACTCGAACGCACCGTAGTGAATCTCCTCTGTCTCTTTGCATACCATACACCTCATGGATGCAAATCGGCCTGGCTTTGGAGAGGAGTTCTCCTCCCCAGGATGGAAAACTCAGAGACATACTGGACGATCTAGCAGGTACCTCTTCCTCCTCAAATAAGAACAGTACCCCTCTCGCCGCTAAGTACGCCAAGGACTCGGGAAAAGACTCATTTCCTCAGACCCTCAGGTATCCAGGAGACATCGATCCTGCCCTTGAGAGAATTCTTCGCTCCTTTACTCCTGATACTGTCCCTTCTGACTGCCTCGACTTGCTTCAGTCTTTGGATTTTTTGCAGAAATTGGAGGATGTGGTGTCCTCCAACTTGGCCAGTGACATCATATCTACTTTTGGCCAAGATCCTGTGCTCATAGGCAAGACTGGATCACTGCAAGCTCTTCATCGACGGGACGTATTCTACCTAGCTGCCGACGTGGACCCCCTGAGTTGGACAGTAGAACTGCCCATGGTACAGAGGAAGCTTAAGCTTTACTTTGACGTATCCGGGTCTATGTCAGATGTCTTCCCTGTAGTCTTTTTTGTACACAGGTACCTCTCAGATTACGTTGATGAGCACTTTCAGTTCTCCACAGAGGTAGTATCTGTGGATCCCTCCGACACCTTCATACGAACTACAGGCGGAACGTGCTATGACTCAGTGGCACGTCATATTCTGGATAACGGATACCATGATGTGATAGTAGTTACAGACAACACCGATAGCATTTCTCCAGATCTTAGGAAAGAGTTAAAGCAATCACTTCGTTCTTTATACCTGCTACAGACTCAGGATTCATCTAAAAAGTGCGGGTTCAACTCTATGGCTACCTTCACTCTCACACTTCCGGCTCGATATGCTTGAAACAATAGGTATCGTTGGGTGGGGAGACATCGAGCCCGTGGTACTATCTTGTCTCGTGGCTCGGTTTCCTATACTATTCGTTGGCACTCACGGACACAACAAAACAGAGGGAGCGGAGATACTTACCTACGCAGCCCTAGGGTCTTCGGCTCGTTTCCAGCCTTACGACACTCGTCTTATCCAGACTGAAGACTTGTTGGGGTATCCAAATCCTTATTCAATGAAGGAGGGAATAGAGATAGGTTACGTTCCAACCCCTATATCTATCTGGAATGCGGACAGCGTTCTTTTCGACGAGATAAACCGAGCTAATCCATTTGTGTCTTCCAAAGTAATGGAAATAGTACGGACAAGAAAGGTCATGGGCAGGCAGACCCCCCTTCAATTAGTTTTTGCCGCCGCTAATCCACCAGGGTCTGGGTATGACACCGTTTACCTAGATCCTGCGGTGGTTTCTAGATTCTCAGTGATATCTCTTCCTTCCTTCCTGTCTGATTCGGAGCTACTTCGCGTCCTCTCCCTTCCCTCTTCCTTGGTGGAAAGAGCGCCCCATTCTTCTCTGCAGGAATTTAGGGAACTGCTGGATTCCGCGCGGGTACGCCTGAGGTCACCAGAAGAGTCCACACCTTTGAGAGAGCTGGTCACAAAAGTTGTTAGCATACTACGTACAGAAATTAAGCTTCATGTCACCCCAAGACAGGCCAGGTACATGGTTGACTTGCTTTCTGCTAGTGAAGCTCTTGCGTCACTAGGCTACCCTATGAAGGATAGTTCTAGGGTATCTATATTGTCTTCCTTGATTCCAGAAATTACTGGCATGTGCAAGTCACACATAGATCCTAAGACAGTGTCTATTCAACTTACACGAGTCGTCTCTGGTTTCAGGCTGCAGGACAAGCTTGTGACTACCTTGGGTCTGCTGGATCTTCTACGTGCTGATGTCAACGACAGGCCTGCTTGGATAAGCACTGTAAAAGCTCAGATACCTTCTGTGCACGAACCTAAGGTGCTCCGAGAGTTTCTTATTGGCGCTACTGACCTTTTGTCCTCTTCTGTTTTGGATGAGGATGGTTACTGCTCTATTGTGCTGGACGCATTACTCAGATTGTGTTACTTGGAGAAAGATTCACTTCCAGAAATTCCGCTTACAGCAGGACGCAGTGAGCTTTTTTCTTGGGTGCGATCTTTTTTGGTGGCATCTTGATACTGACTACGCTAGATCTCAAATCCTTGAATTCTTCTGCAAAGAAAGTAAGAAAAGGATTATTCTTACATCCTCTAACAGAGAGTCACACCGGATCTTTGCTCTTACCAAGTAAGGATCCTGCTCCTACCTATTCTGTTCCTGTAGTACTTGTTCTCGGAGAAAAGTCCAAGAAAGAAAAAAGGGCTGTTGAGTTTTTTGATCGAACAGTTCGTTTACTCGGAGTTTGGTCCGGAGACTCTTCCAAGTACTCTTCTATGTCGTTGAGGGATTCGTACGAATCCATGGGGATTCACTTTTTGTTTGCCCAGCATGTTACAGGATTGTCTTCTTCTTGGAGGGTAACAGACGTCATTGTTTCCCCGTCTGTGAAAGATTTCTTTCAGGCAGATATAGGGCACTGTTTGTTTCATTCTCCTGTGCCCACTTCGTTCTGTCGTCGAAAGACTACTAACCACGGTTCTTACATGTATTCTCCAGAGTTTCACAAGATAGCCAAGGAGGGGTGATGCTTCGTCAAAGTTTGCTTCCGTTCTTTTTCTCTATGGAAAAAAGAGACAAGGCCATCGCTCTCAGGGCTGTTTCACACTTTGTTCTGTTTGGGTCCTATAAGGAGTACAGAAATAGAATAAAGTTGCTTCCTAAGGACTCCTATACGGTATTTTACACCGAAGTCAGAAACTTCTTGAAATCTTCTTTCGAGTGTAAGAAAGTGTGGCGTGCAGTTCGTGACTCTCTTAGCTCTGGCTCCTCTTTCGAAGACTCAGCAAATAAATACAACGCTGACTTGGATGCTATGCTTCTTTTCTGGAAGGCCCTTTCAGACGAAGATAAGACTTCATTGTCTGCTTCTCTCTCTGCGGAAGACTGTTACGACTTCTTGACCAAGAAAGAGTTAACAGACCTTACTTCTCGTCTAGATAAATACTGTGGCAAGGTAGCCTACCTCAGACTTAGATTTTTGGCCGACAATGATAAGTCGTTTGACTTGGCAGATTTACGAGGAGAGTTACTGGCCCAGGGACTTCAAGTCGTTAGAACGTATGAGCACACAAAAAACATTCCTCTGATCGAGAATTATGCCAAGGCCTCTATTCAGAATCACGCAATAAATCTAATACAGCATTTCACGTCTGAATCCAGGGCCTGCGTAAAGAATATCACTACTGGGTGCGGAACTTGTATATTTTGTCTTACTGACAAACCGCAAAGATGCAGTCAGTCTGTTGCCGATTATTCTTTGACTACTGTTTCTACAGAAGGTCTTCCTGTTCAGGACCTTGGTAAAATTAGGTACACTGCAGAGGACATGCTTCAAGCCAGGGGATTGATAGAAACCCTTAAAAAGGATGCTCCCTCTCCGCTTCAAGATCTCATTGATCTTGTGTTCTCTGGGTCCTCTCACGATGAATTCGAACTTTGGCTGCTGAAGGAACACGAAACAAGTATTGATGACCTCTTGTCCAAACCTAAGAAGCTTGTAAAGCTAGCCTGCGACTACTTCAACCTATCGCAGGCAGATGTGCGCAAGCATCTTCTTTCTCGTTACACCACCTATAAGGCACAGGTAGCTTGATGAGCACTCGTTTCGTAGACAAATATCGCCCTAGGACTCTTTCTGACGTAGTAGGACAGCCAAAGGGCGTTGCTCAGCTTCAGGGTCTTCTGGAGTCATCCAAGGTAGCTGGAAACACTATTCTTTTGTCAGGTCCATATGGAGTCGGAAAGACTACTATTGCACGTATACTTGCAAAAGCAGTAAACTGTAAGGCAGGAAAAGCTGACCCCTGTGGAGAGTGCAACTCCTGCCTTCTAAGCTTGGATAAGCATCCGGATATTACAGAGATAAATGCAGCAGAAACTCGTGGAATAGATGATGTCAGGACTATACTAGCGCAAGCTAACTTTAGCCCCCGATACAAAGCCAGAGTGTTTATTCTGGACGAGCTTCATCAGCTGACAGGACCTGCTGCTCAAGCCTTTCTTAAGATGTTGGAAGAGCCGCCCAAACACACTGTGTTTATACTTTGTACTACAGATCCATACAAGCTTTTGCCCACCATTCGTAGCAGGGCTACTTGGGTCAAACTTGCTGAGTTGGCTCCAAGGGATATTACTCGTCTACTCAACAAGGTATGTAAGCAAGAGGGAATTTCGTACGGAAAAGAGATTCTTTCCTACATAGCAGACCTGTCATCAGGTCATGCACGAGATTCGCTAAATCTCCTTGAACAGCTGTATGCCGCCTCGCCAGATATGACAGCAGCCGAGGCCAAAGAACAGCTTCCGGAAATTGCTGAGGGAATTCTGGGTTCTTCTCCTGATGCCTTAGTCCCAAAATACGTGGATAAAATGCTTTCCGGATCGCTTACTCCTATGGTGTACTTGCGCAAGGTGGAACACCCTGAGCATTTTCTAGGGTTGATTATCAAATTTTTGAAGGAGTTGACCATCTACAAGATAGAGCCCAGAATGGTGGACAACCCTTCCTTGTCTGACTTTGTGAAGAACTCTAGTTCAAAGCACGTCTCCTCCGAGAAACTGGTCTCTCTTTTTGAGATACACCTAGACGCACAGCAGAAATCCAGACATCTTTCGGATCCGTTGGACATGTTGGATCTCGCCATTCTAAAATCCTATCAGGTTGTAAAGAGCTAATGCCTATCCGGCTTCCCATATTTGATACGTTAGCTTCCAACCGTGCCACGGTATATAAGACTCCGGCAGACGCAGTCACAGATTGTAGTTATTGTCGTGCCCCCTGTTGCCAGCTTATTGTAGATTTGACGGATGAAGAAGCTCCCCTCTATGAGACTCAAGAATCCCCAATTAATCCGGGTAGGCGAGTTCTGAAGAGAAAAGAGCACGGGTACTGTGTGTACCATTCTATGGAAACTGGGTGCACAATCTATGATAGAAGGCCTACGGTGTGCAGTCATTATTCTTGTCGCTCAGACAGGAGAATTACTCCTTCCTTAAAATACGGAAAGGCTAGACCTCTCACATGAAGACGGACTTCAAGAGGTTTCGGATAAAAAATGCGCTTAGCTTTGAATACGCGGACATGCCCTTGGACAACCAAGGGCTGGTCTTCATCCAAGGCAGCAACTTAGATGAAGGAGACTCTAATGGGTCTGGAAAGACTACCCTCTTCGAGTTGTTAGCCCTTAGCCTCTTCGACAAGCTGACAAAAACGGATAGGAGGGTGACCAAGACCAGTCTGATGAACATGCACAGACCTAAGGGGTTCCTAACTAGATTGGATCTCGATATTGATTCTGTTCCTCACGTTATAGAAAACTTTCGATCCCACCCTAAAAAGGGAACTGGGATGACAATTTATAGAGATAAGGTGAACGTCACTCCAGATGACCCAAGAGAAGCTCGGAAGATGATTTCTCGTCTAATAGGTCTCAGCTGGAATGAATACCTTGGTAGAGTGTACCTGAGTCAAAGGTACACTCATATGATGATAGACGGAACCCCAGCTCAGAAAAAAGAGTATTTGAGCATGTCTTTTGGCTTGGACACTCTCGACGCTATGTCGAAAGAGGTGACTAAGAGACTCAATGCTATTCCTCTTCCTGACGAGACCCAGCTTCAATCTATGTTAGATTCCGTAAATTCTGACCTCGATTCCTTGTCATCGGAGGAGGATCTGGAGGCAGAATACGCTAGACTTTCTCTTCTACATTCTGACATTCAAGACCAGTTGGTATCTCTGCGTGTTGAGCTGGAAAGGCATGAGTTAGCTCGTTCATTTGCAGAGGAGAGATCTGAGTGGAAGAAAAAGCTGAAACCGCATGGAATAAAGCTTGAGTCTTCCACACTCAAGTCTAAGGTTGATTCGGTGAGATCTTCGCTTGACTCTCATAGGCAGGACTTACAAAATCTTCTAAAGAGAAACAAATTGGAGTCCGCTCTTTCCTCTTTGACGGACGACCTGTCTCTGTCACTAGAAGATATGGGAGATATAGAGTCCAAGCTTTATTCTACGGAATCAAAGTTAGAGGCTAGAGAGTCGATCTTGCCGGAAGTGGAGCGAAAGCACAAGCTTTTGGAAAAACTTCAGTCTATTCCTTCCGACGAGTTATCCGTGGCTGTACTCTCGTCTAGAGTAGAAAAGTGGTCAGGAAAGTTATCCGAACTTAAGGGAACCGCATCTTCCCTAAAGTCAGAACTGTCTAAGCTAGAGTCTCTTGAAGACGTGTGCTACGCCTGTCTTCGGCCCATCGATGCACAGTCTAAATCTGCCATGCTTAAGGAAAGACAGGATGCTCTGGCTGAGCTTTCGTCTTTGCGTAATAACGCAGTCACTGCGTTGTCTCATTATGAAGATAGATTGGCCGCTGCAAATAAACGTGCGGAAGTTCTTATAGAGTTGGAAGACCTCCTCCCTTCTGACGATTTGGTGACTCTTCAAAAAGAAATAGCGGACCTCAGGAAACTTCGTTCCACCTTGCGTACTTCTCTTAGCTCTTTATCCAAGTATAGATCTGTGCTAGACCAATTGTCTGAGATTCCTCCTGTCTCTGGCTCGGTTTCTCACTATGAGACACGTATAGAGGAACTGTCTTCCTCCTTGCTCCTTCTGGAGAAGGCATATGCCTGGTCCCTTAAACACGGGGACACGTTCTTTGATCCGCACGCGCTTCAGCGCTCTATGTCGTCTGTGGCTGATATGACTGAGCGCCTTTCAGATACCAACGCAGAGCTAATTCGAGTCAAGGAGATGTCTGTTAGAGTCTCTTCTCTTAAGAAGCAAAAAAGCGAAATCACTCGAAGTCTGAACTCTTCTTCTGCTGAGAAAAATAGATCCCGTGTGCTTCGATATCTGAATATCACGTTGGACGACCTTCGGAAGGCTGCTCTAAGGGACAGCACCCAACTACTAAGCACCGTTCTTCCCGTGTACCTGAATCAGTTGTTCCCCGGAGGATCTATACAGTTAGAGGTTACTGACGATGCTGACGGATTTGACCTGATGTTTCGCAAAGGGGACAGGTCTATCCCTCTCACATTGATAAGTGGCGGCCAAGCCAAGCGAGTAGGATTGGCGATCATCTTTGCTTTTGCCAAGATGGGTAGAAATACCACAAATCTACTGATTTGTGACGAACCGTTTCGTGACCTCGATAAGAAGGGAAGAGAGGCATGCTTCGAAGTCCTAAGGGACTTCAATATGGGAACTGTGCTAGTAACTTCTCATGACCACGACATGTCATCTCTTCGTCGCTATGACCAGGTGTGGACTGTAAAGATGGAGAATCACGTTAGTCGTTTGCTTACTGAGTGAAATATGCCTAGTTTAGTTGGATTAGCTTTTACTTCTCCTTCGATCGCTGTGATGGTGATAAACCGCTCTATGTTTAGAGTGCATTTGTACCACAACAGCCCAGAAGATTTGCACTCCTTCTTGCAGGAGGCTGATGACCGACTTCCTGTGGTTTTGGTAGATGGAATCTCTGCCTTGAAGAGACTTTCTTCTGTAGATGGAGTTCACTCGTTTCTCGTCACTGATGACCCCCTAGCTCTATCCCAGATAGAGGGTGTAGTGTTGTTGGATGCCGAATCCGACCCCATGTTTTCTGGTCACAAAAAGAAGAACATAACGCCAGAAGAACTGAACTCTGCCCTTTTATCCTCCCCGCCTTCTTTCCGGCTTCCTGCCTCCGACTCTGCCCTAGACGATTTAGGGGATGACATTTCCTTTAGGGAAGTTCTTTCTACTGTCTCTTACGATAAAGAACTCGGTGACGAATTTCTGAAAAACGTGTGTTCTTACTTGGTGGGGATTATACACCGCAAGTCTTGGGTGTCCAGAGTTCAGAAACCTGCCCTGGCTATGGGAGTTCCTGTTGAGCGTCTCGCAGAACTTGAGAAGTTTATTGAAACTACCCATTCTTCTGAGATGTTATGGCGTGCGTTCTTCTCTCATGTAGAAGCTTCGGTTCCCCTACAGGACGCGGCCAACCAGTTTGGCGCTCGTATAGATGACTTGGAATTTATAGTGTCTGTCTTAGGGACGGAAAAACCTAAATGGGTAAAGTACCCTAAAGACAAGCCCTTAGTGATAAAAACAAAGAGAAGAGTTAGAAAGCTGAAGGGAAACACAATACAGGGAACCTCTATGAACATTTCTACTCCCTCTCTTCCTCCTGATAGTGTAGATCTTATGTCTGTTCTTTCTCGCATAGATGAGCAGACTGGATCTACCACCTTTTCTCGTGTCGCTTCTGCTTTCATCTGTCGCCTTGTAGAGTCCAAATCTTTTAGGTCCGCCTCTAAAAAGGCTTTGGCCGCAGGTGCTTCACCCGACGACTTGGATCTTGTATCTTCGTTTGCTCTCTCCGATTCTTTGGTTTGGAAAGCTTTCTGCTATCATTCTTACTACATAGGCGTTTCTCCTCAGGATTCTGCTCGTAAATTTGGAGTACCGGTACAGCACCTATCTGCTCTACTGAGCTACAAGCCGTTGGCTTATGTGTTTGAGTGGTCTTCTTGGCCTGATGACCTGGAGTAACCTATGAACAGAGAAGATAGCTGGTTCACACTGTATAGCGGAGCCAGGTTTTACCCATTTAGGGACAACCTACAGGCCTCTATAGACATACACGATATAGCTACCGCCCTATCCAAGCTTTGCCGATTCAACGGTCACTGTAGATTATTTTACTCCGTGGCAGAGCACAGCGTGCATTGCTCTAAATACGTCTCTCCCGAAAACGCCTTAGCAGCTCTTCTTCACGACGCAACTGAGGCATATGTCGGAGATCTTATTAGACCCATCAAAAGATTTATGCCAGACTTTGAGGAATTAGAGGCTCGCATATGGGAATCCATAGCTCGTAAGTTCGGCCTTCCGTTGGACCTTCCGGAAGAGGTGCATGAGGCAGATAACTCTGTTCTTATGGCAGAAGCCAGAGATCTTCTGTACCCCGTTGGAGAGTTGAAGTTTTCCTACCTGAATGCCAGCCCTCCTCCAGGGCTAAATGTTAATGACCCACTTCTTCCAGCGCAAGCCCAGGAACTTTTTCTTACCCGGTTTGAAGAGCTTACTCGATGAAGAAGACCTTAGACGGTAGAAAGGTACACGTAAGTTCTTCTATGCTGTCCATGTCTTCTGTCAAAGACACGCGAGATAGACAGGTCTTTAGGGGCACATTTGATCCTGACAACGATCACAGGGGTGTGCTAATATTCATAGACTTCTTTCCTGAAGAATCGTTTCCTCACCTTTGTCGTTATATCTTTGTTCGAGACAACGGCTATCCTGAAGTCGTGGACTCTATTTTTGATCCTTCACTTGACATACACTTTCGTATCGTGTAGTATTTCTTGGCTCCATCGTCTAGAGGCCTAGGACCGCGCCCTTTCACGGCGTTAACACGGGTTCAAATCCCGTTGGAGTCACCAAAACATATCGGGGCATAGCTGAGCTTGGTTATGGTATTTCTGTGAAACGTTGTTTAGTTTGTAACGTGGAAAAGCCAATAGACGAATTTCCTTATCTTACAAAGAGAAACAGGCATCTCTCTAAATGTAGAGAGTGCAAGAGATCCTACGACCGTAGGTATTGGAGTGGTACCAAGGAACTGAGGTTGGCAAGAAAGCAGTCTAACTTTGCTAAGTTGAGGATGCGAAATACCGAGTATATACTCAACATACTAAAAACCAATCCGTGTGCTTCTTGTGGCGAATCCGACCCCATAGTACTTGACTTTGACCACCTAGACCCTTCTACTAAGATAGAAAACGTGTCAAACCTTGTAGGTAGTGGCTGTTCTCTTAGAAGGATAAAAGAAGAAGTGAAAAAGTGTCAAATATTATGTGCCAACTGCCATAGAAGAAAAACAGCCAGAGAAAGGGGATACATTAGAATAAGTGCTCTGTAAATTACACATCGAGGTGTAGGCTAACGGTCAGTCGCTAGTTTTGGGAACTAGATCAAGCAGGTTCGACTCCTGTCACCTCGACCATAAGATTAGGACAGACACAACGTCAGTTCGAATCTGGCTGCCCCGACCATATATGGTATTCATGGAAAACGATTACCATATACTTAGACAGATAGTAAGCGCTGTGAGCGATCTTACAACTCGCCATTCCAACGGAGTGGAAAAGGGTTTCCTTCTTTCCTTCTCTATGTGTTTAGACGCCCTTTTAGAGTCACATGGTGATCCGTCTTCTTTCTCTTCTCTTAGAAGAAAATTTGATGGACTTCCCTCTTCTGGCAAGTCTGGCGTACTTTACTTGTCCTTACTATCGGTGTGCGACCTGGCCGTCTGTTTTTCTACAGAAGGCGCAGAAAAATTGACTCTTTCCTTACTGTCTCTTAGACCCTCTTCCAACTAGTTTCTTGTAAAAGACTCACCTACACCTAACAGGAGCCTGTCCATGTCCTTGTCAAAGAGCGACTACGCCAAACTTCAATCTCTGTTGATTGAAGCCATAGTAAAGAGAAATTACTACGTCAGTCTAAAAAATGGGCCTATTCTAAACCTTGATGAAATCAGAGGAATGTTGATGTTGATGGGGCTTAACAGCCTCGACGAAGTGGAGTCACATGACTCCTACAAGGGCATAGCTGTGCCCTCTTCTGATACACTAACTTCACCCTCTCCACAAGAGAACAGCACTCCTAGCTCCTCCTCTGAAGAAAAGGAATCTAGTGATTCTAAGAAGGGAAGAGGACGCCCTCGAAAGAATCCTGTAGAAGTTCCTTCGGACGAGGAAGAGGATACTCCGTCCGTCGCTACAAAGGCAACAACCACTGAGCCTTTGACTAAAAAGTCAGCAGCTCCCTCTCCTCAGGACGAGGATGAGGACGAGGATGAGGACGAGGAATCTCCGCCGAAAAAGGCTTCGAAAGCCCCCACAAAGAAAACTGCGCCGCCTCCTTCCGATGATGAGGATGAGGACGAGGATGAGGACGAGGAGGAACCTCCCCGCAAAGCCGTCAAGGTGTCCAAAGCCCCTCCTAAGAAGGTCGTTGAGGATGATGAGGATGACGAAGACGACGAAGAGGATGACATTCCTCCGCCGCGTAAAGCGCCTACCAAGCCTCTTGCCAAGGCGCCCGTCAAATCCAAGGCCCCAGTAGACGAAGATGACGACGATGACTTCGATGACTGGGACGACGAAGAGGACGACTGACCTAGCGCTGCAATAGAAAGAGCCCCTCAAAAAGGGGCTCTTTCTATTGCAGCAACCCTGCTCATACTAGATGGGAGTACGCTTTCTTTCACAGGAGTATCCGTGTTTGATCTACTAGAACCTATGATTAGTTTTTCTTCGCAGAGACTTGACCACTGTTGGATGTGTGTCGAATGCCGCACCATCTTTGACGTCAAGTGTGCGTGTGCAGTTTGTGGGGCAGATAACTTTGTCCCTTATGTGGATAGGAGGCCCCTCCTTCTCTCTAAGGAGGTTAGGAATGCAGTAGTTAATCTCATCGACGAAATTGCAGATACGCTATCAGACCTAGACTTAGACTCCCAGTGTTTTTACACTAGTGAATACATGCCATTCCTCAGTGGTCTCTTAGACGAGGCAGCACATGCCTCCGAAGTTAGGAAATCCGGGTCCACGGGATATCGTACTACATCTTTGTCCGTGGAAGAGCTTCTGCCTCTCTTTAGATCTATGAAGAAACCCTGCAGGTGAACACATGTCAGATTGCTGCCGTGCCTCCTCCGTTGGTTCAGATAAGAAGCTTTTTGACGACTTGCTGTCAGTTTTGAGCCGCCTTTCTGCTCGTCCCCTTGATAAAGTTCTCATGGACATGAGCGTAGGAACAAAGTTGGCTGCTTACACTCGTTTAGTTGAGGAGGCTAAAAGAATAGCTGAAGCCTTAGAGGAAATGGGGCACACATGAATTCAGTTGAAAACTCGATTCAAAAACTCAGAGAACTGCTAGTAAAGTGCGGGTACAACAGAACTCACCACGCAGCAGTTTTACTTGCTAGATTGCGTAAGGCCGTAAAAGTTTCTGCCACCAAAACAGGAGTGTCTATGTCTAATGATGTCGTACGCCACTATGAGGAGTTACGTAGCCGTTTACTTCTAGACGGATTTGACCCAAACAGCAAAGTCATGAAGACAGTAGACCGACTTAGACTTTCTCTACTGGAAGACGGATTTGACATGACATCCCCTGACGTTTCTCCTCCACTTTCTGAGGAGGCGCCAGAACACGAAAACGATTCCGTATCGCAGTCTACTACTATAATTAAGGCTTTTCGAGCCGCACACCCACATGACATTTCTGTGTTGCAGGGTGTGTTTTCTTCCATCTCTGGTTGGAAATTCAGAGTGGTACACTCTAAGACTGCTGGTCCTTCTTTCGTGGTTGTACACAACCATCCCTCCATTACTCCCTCTCACGTAAAGGAGGCTATAAAAACTTACTTGTCTGAGGTTGGATCGCCATGACAGACACCTCTGTAGGAAACCTGTCGTTCGACCACTACACTCTAGAGACAGACGCGGAAAAGAATCTGGTTTCTTTGGAGGCTTCTCTTTTAGTCGCTGGGTACCATCCTTCTTCTGACACTATTCGCATACTTCATAAGCTAAAAAGGTCAATGAAGCGCAACAGGGTCAGGAGATACTCTTTTTCTGTTCATCCCGTGGTAGTCACGTCCAAGCAAAGCACTCCTCCCTCTGCGGAACTCTGTTCTGATACCGAGGAGTTGTTCTTGGTAAGGGATATAGTGGAAAAGTGTACAGGATTTGGAGTCAAATCCTACAAAAACAAAGTAACTAGCAGCGGACACAACCTCACAACATTTGTTCTGGCAGGTCCCTGTGTTGATCTTCTGTTTGACCCCGACTCACCTCTTCTTAGGGAACATTTGGCTTCATCCGTGCTAGAACACACAAAGAGTTCTCTTTCTTCTTTTTGCGTAGGCTCTACGTCTATTTCTAAGAAGGGTGACATGGTAGGAGTCAAAGTTCAGTGCGTGTACAGAAAGTAGTAACGTGGCTAAAAAGAAGACTCCTCTGGCCTCCTCCATAGCTAAAGAGTGGGATGTCTCGATAGCAGCGAATGACTTGGTCGTTCTTCTATCGGATAGTGCGCCACATGTTTACCTTGTATTGGCTGTGTACCCCCGTATGGTTATGGAGCACGATCTCTACAATTCACCCAGTCTTTTGTCAAAGGGGTACAAACCGGGAGACGACCTTCCTCCACTGGTACACATTCGTAGAGTACGTATGGCCCCATTCTGGGACGCAATTCCTCCTGGACATACAGTAGACCGAAAAGTAGATGCCTTTGCTTTGTCAAAAATAACAAAAGAGCAAATACGTTCTGTCATGGAAAACCTGGTCTCCATGATGCTGTCAATTTCTTGAGCAAATCGCTATGTACGACATCTGATTGCGGGCAGGTATCACATGAATTTTTCTATCGATGACCACACCATCTATTTGACGGTTCACGGAAGTAGGGCCTACGGAACCAACCTAGATACCTCCGACACAGATTTCAGAGGAATAGCTATTCCACCTAAGGAATACTTTTTAGGTTATTCTTTCGTTTTCGAGCAAAACGAGCAGCACGACCCTAACGACAAGGTAGTATTTGATATAAGAAAGTTCTTTAGGCTGGCCTCCGACTGCAACCCAAATGTGGTAGAGATACTATACACCGACCCTTCTAATCAAATTAAGGTCGATAAGTTAGGTGAAAGGCTTCTGGAAAACCGAGAACTATTCCTATCCAGAAAAGCTCGCTATACGTTTGCAGGGTATGCACACTCGCAGCTTAAGAGAATCAAGACCCACAGGTCTTGGCTTCTGTCCCCTCCAAAAGGCAAGCCTCTGCGCTCTGACTTTGGTCTTCCAGAGGAGGGAAATAAGATCGTTAGTGGGTCCACTATGGGTGCCTTTGACGAGTTGTCCTCCTCAGGCTATTCCTTTGGAAGTGACGTGATGCAGGTTATCCAAAAGGAAAAGCAGTACGCCAGCGCTCTTCATCATTGGCAGCAGTATGAAAAATGGCAGAAGAACAGAAATAAAGATAGAGCTGCCCTGGAGGCTCAGCATGGCTTTGATACTAAGCACGCTCTTCATTTGATAAGGCTGCTTAGGATGTGTGTCGAAATTCTGTCGGGTAAGGGGGTCATTGTTCGACGTCCTGACTTCGAGGATCTTCTGGCCATTCGTCGCGGAGAGTGGACCTACGATAAACTGATAGAGGAAGCCGAATCCCTGGATGCTGAGGCGGCGCGTCTCTACGAGTCTTCGCCCCTGCCAAAGAACCCTCCTGTACACAAGCTAGATGCCCTTTGTATCTCGTTGGTGGAGGAGTGGCTATCTAGAAAGTGATAGTTTGTCATGTCATCCCAGCTACTGACACGAGAAGAATTTAAGTCACAGGTTTTTACCCGTGACTCTCATAGGTGCGTTCTCTGTTCTAGTCCTGCTGTTGACGCCCATCACATTATAGAGCGCAAGCTATGGCCTGACGGTGGGTATTATCTAGACAACGGAGCTTCAGTGTGTGCTTCTTGTCATCTGCTTTGCGAAGAAACAAAAGTATCTTGCGAAACTCTAAGAGAAAAGTGCGGAATAAGAAAAGTCATTCTGCCTCCTCATTTCGATTCCTCGTCTCGATTTGATAAGTGGGGCAATGTGTATTTATCCTCCGGGCTCAGAACTCCGGGTGAGTTGTTTTTTGAGGAGCAGGTTCAGAAGATTCTTTCTGATTCCTTACACGAATTCACTCACATAATAAAATACCCCAGGACTTATCACTTGCCATGGTCGCCTGGTGCTACAAGCGATGATAAGACGCTGGAGTCAGTCAGCCAGTTTGAGGGTAGGGAAGTAGTGGTTACGGCCAAAATGGATGGCGAGAACTCCTCTCTTTATAGGGACCACATACATTCACGGTCATTATCCTACACGCCTCATGAATCTAGGAATCTTCTCAAATCTCTTTGGTCCCAGATCAGGTATGATATACCCGATAGATGGAGAGTTTGTGGAGAAAACCTTACTGCAGTTCATTCCATAGCATACACAAACCTATCTCACTTCTTTCAAGTTTTCTCCATATGGAATGAATGGAATGTGTGTCTCTCTTGGGATGACACTGTGTCATGTGCTGACATGCTTGGGTTACGCACTGTTCCTGTTCTATACCGAGGAATCTGGAACGAAAACGTACTCAAAGAAATCGACGTGTCTTCTTTGGACGGAGATCCATGCGAGGGTTACGTTGTTAGAGTGGCATCAGATTTCAAATACTCTGAGTTTCGTCGTTTAGTAGGCAAGTTCGTTCGGAACAACCATGTTCAAACAGATCAGCACTGGATGAGAAAAGCTGTTACGTTTAATGGATGGGTCGAAGGATGACCTAAATTTTGGTTATATTCTTTTTTGGTGGATAGGAATCCACATACAGTACTGTAAATAGAGACTGTTCTAGTCAACGTGACTAGAGAAAGGCATCATCATGACAAATCCGAACTACACTCACATCTCCATTCTTATCGACGAGAGCGGCTCCATGCAGCACCTGGCCGCGGACACCATAGGAGGATTCAACTCTTTTATTGAGGAACAGCGCTTGGTGGAGGGAAAGGCCACCGTTTCTGTCCATACCTTTTCTACCCGAAGGAAAACTCTTTCTTCCATGGTTCCAATAAAAGAGGCAACCTTGCTCGATCGCGCTTCTTACTCCCCCAGCGGAGGGACTGCCCTAAACGACGCTTTGGGGCAGTCTATAATCGACCTAGGAAAAGATCTTTCGGATCTTCCCGAGGAAGATCGCCCAGGTAAGGTTCTTTTTATTGTAATCACGGATGGGGAAGAAAACTCGTCTTGCTCTTTTTCGAAGGAGCAGGTAAAATCCATGGTTGAGCAGCAGGAATCTATCTATAAGTGGAACTTTATCTACCTCGGAGCTAACGTAGATAGTTTTGCAGAAAGTTCTTCCATAGGAATAAGAGGGGCTAACACTCTTAACTACGACGCCTCTGCGGAGGGTATACGTGGTACGTACACCGTACTTTCGGGAAGTATAGGCTCCTCCAGGATTCACGCGAAATCCGATGCCTCACTCTCTTTCTACGGCCAAGCATCTGATGTAGAGGCAGCCCGAGGTATAGACTTCGATCAGGTATTCAAGATTCAGAGCGCCACTAACGGAGATCAGGACCCCGGTTCTACCCCCTGATGGAAGCCCCCTTATTGGGGGCTTTTTTGTAGCCATCCTAGAACGAAACGAACCCTGCTCATAGTATAGACCCACCCCGCAAAAGGGAGGCTTAAGTGGGACGTTCTTGGATTGTAGAAAATAAGTGGACTTGCTATTCCTGCGGGTCTAAAAACCTTGGCAGGGACATGCGATGTTCTACTTGTGGTTCCCCTAAGGAAAAGGGAGAGAAGTATAATCCTGGGGGTTCCACGCCTGTCACCGACCCAGAGTTGCTCAAGCAGGCATCTGCAGGTCCTAACTGGACGTGTAGATTTTGCTTTAATGACAACCGCGCCCTTTTGACTTCTTGCCGAGTGTGTGGGGCAAGTAGGGATCCTTCCGAACCTCCGCCTGCCCCTAAAAAGAGGTCAAAGGCCACAATCATTCCTCCCCCAAGAGCAGCATCCACTGCTCCCTCTCCTGCTCCCTCTCTAAGGGAGAGTCCTAGATATGCGGTGCTTATCGAGGAGAAGAGTTTATTCTCCACTCTACGAAAGAATGTTGGACTAATTCTTCTTTGTTTGGCTGTTTTGTCTTCTTTTGTAATTCTTTGGGTTTTGTTATCCACTCATGAGGTAAGGGCGGAAGTACGGTCTACCTCCTGGGAATACAGGAAAATCCTGGAACAGAGGATGACTAAATCTGGCTCCGGCTGGGGGACTCCTTCTGGGTCTTTTAACGCATCCTGTCACACCAGACAGAGAGGCACAGAGAGATGCCATCCTAGAGATTGCAATCCACATCAGGTATCTTACGATTGTCGACCACACGACTGTAGTTGTCACGTTAGTTGCACTGATCTCTCTAATGGTTACTCTCGCTGTGAGGAACACTGTTCTACGTGTTACGACACTTGTACACGGACAGAATACAACACCTGTTACGATGAGTGTCCTGTATACGATGAATGGTGTACTTATTCCTACTATGAGTGGGACGAAATAGACCGAGAAGTGACGCGTGGTACAAATGACGAGCCTCATTGGGGCAGCAGGATTTCACCTAATGAATCCGTGCCCCAAAGAGTGATCAAGTCCGAATCCTACAGCGTAATCTTCTATGCTGATGAGGAGGAGTGGACATATCATCCTTCTTCCCTTCGAGAATACTCATCTTTTTCTACTCAGGATTCTTGGTTGATTGAGGTAAACTACGCCGGAATGGTCTGGCCTAGAAGACCTCAACAAGAAAATCGCTGAAAGGTGCCTACATGTCTCAATTGTCTACCCTGGCTCATCCCGTGACTCCGCTGACTGCCTCTTTGCCTCCTGCTGTGGCAGCAATCCTCAAGGTGGCCAAAGATACCCGAGACCTCGACGGACGAGTGGAGTATACCCTGGACATCGACAAGGGTCTTGCTTCTCTCCTGCTAGAAAACAGGGACGAATGCCAGCGACGAGTTTCCAGGGAACGTGTACTGGAGCTTCGTACTGATATCGAAGCTGGAAAATGGATTAACACTGGTGATTCTATTCGTCTGTCTCCTACGGGAACTCTCGTGGACGGTCAGCATCGCCTCACTGCGTTTGTCTCCTCCAACACTCCGCCGCATTTCATTCTTAAGGACATGACTGTTGTTCTTTTGAAGAGTGCTGCGGCTCTTGATGTAGTGGACACCGGAAAGAGCCGCACTCTCAGCGATCTGCGCAAGATGACAGGCCGTAAGGCAGTTTCGGGGCGGATCATTGGCGGAATTCTTTTTGAGCTTCGCTCTTTCGACCAGAAGGACAACTTGTCTAAGATGAAGCGCAACGAGGTTGTGGACAACCACCCCTTTCTGGACGACCTCGTAGACATGGCATCTCCTAAGAACGGGTTTACACTAGCGTCTACTCCCGTGATTGCTGCTGCTATCCGATGCATGCGTGTACCGGGAGCGAAGGACGAGGCCCTTGCGTTCTTCCAGGCAGTCGCCCAAAACCGACACGCCATTGACGGAGTTACCATTCCTCAGATTGAGCTTCTTACGAACTGGCTGTTGACTAACCAGCACTCGGGCGGAGGTCACGCTATTCGTAGAGAAACCGCTGCTCGGTGTATCTCTGCGTGGAATGCTTATCGTCAAAAGCGGAAGCTGAACCACCTTCGCTACTCCAAGGCCAACGAGTTCCCCTCTCCCGTGTGATGCTAAAGTTAGCAGTGTTAGGCGAGAGGTCGTCTAACACTGCTAACTACCTTGTTATTTTATCTACGTTCCCACCTCATCACACAGGAAGGGGGTGTACGTGGGTAAAACAAAAGAAGACAAGAAAAAGCACGTTCATAGTAAGCAGCAGAAAATTTGGAATTATCTCTCCCAGCATGAGTGTGAAATGTGTGGTGAGAGAGACCCTCTTGTCCTTGAGTTTGACCACCTACACAATAAAAGAGTAGACATATCGAAATTGATAAGATCTACCACATGTAGTTGGAACCATCTTCAGTTAGAGCTTGACAAGTGTCGCGTCTTGTGCTCTAATTGCCACAAGAGAAAGACACATCAGGAGTCTAACTCTTACCGCTACCGATTTCTACTACTGGCGCAAGCAGGATGACACACCTCAAACCTAAACGTTGAGACCTTAGCCATGCATGGCAAGTCCTATATGGAATCCATCCTGGCTTATCTCCTGCTATACGTTTTTGGCGTAGTGTCTGGCTTCATACTTCTTTTAGTGCTGGATAGCCAGTATGTTCCATGGTGGGAGATAACTAACTACATCTTTCCCTCCCGCATACAGCATTGGCTCTTGTGGGGCACAGGACCGTAGCTCAGTCGGTAGAGCAGTGGACTTTTAATCCAACGGTCGAGGGTTCGAGCCCCTCCGGTCCTACCAAGAATAGACCTTTGTTTGACAGGTGAATCACCCCTCTGCTACCTTATTTAGGAGAGTAGAGGAGGTGCCTTGTGCGTAAACCAAAGGAACCGGCGTGTAAACACACCAGTCTTCTAAAAAGGTTTGACAAGATAAACCTCGAATTTTTTGGGGGTATGGTGTGCGGAGGAATAGGTTGGCGCCATCTTCCTCTAAAAAGTAAGTATACTGCCCAAGCCTGCTGTGTATTCGAGGAAAGGTTGATAAAGGTCAACTCTTTTATGGACGACATTCGAATACCTTTGTGGTATTTAGACTTTGTCATCTACCATGAAATGCTTCATCTTCAACACGGGCCTCAGCAATTTTCTCCGGATGGGAAGCCATATCCGCATAGTTTGAGATTTCAGTGCATGGAGATAGCACATCCTGACTACCAAAAAGCTTTAGAATTCGAGAAAGTAAAGCTTCCTAACATCATAAGTAGTTGGATACGGTGGAGAGATTGGAACAGAAAGTCTAAACCTAGCGGTGTAAAAGACACTCAGGTCAGATCTGCCGCCAAGAAAACTAAGTAAATACCTACTATTTAGCCTTCGCATGACGACGAGAATATCAAAGCACGACCCTTCCAGAAATGGATACCAAAAGAAATATCAGAAGAAAAGGTATCATGAACGTAAAAAGGAAGCTATTGATATATTAGGCGGAAAGTGCTCTGTATGTGGTTCTACCTCTAATTTGGAATTCGACCATAAGAACCCTGATGGTAAATCCTTTACTCTCACTAAGTTATGGTCCGTGCCCGAAGCGGAATTCAAAAAAGAGTTAAAGAAGTGTCGCCTTTTATGCAGGAAACACCATCTAGAAAATACTGGAAAGCAAAGGGAAAACGGTACAGTAAAATCCGAACCTGGCAAAAGCCAGTATGGGAAAGACAATAAAAAGAAGGCGTACACGCTAAGCCTTCAGCTCCTCAAGCTTTCGAAGAAGGTTTCCCTTCAGGAACTTGCCAAAGATGCCTCTTCAGTCGCATCTTCCGTTGCCTCTTCTTTCGACGAGGTTAAGTCTGCCTCCGCTTCTTCCTTTCGTAAGTCCGATAGAATCGGTCGTCCAGTCATCACCTGGAACGTGTTCAGAAAGGAAAACGGAAATCAGGTTTTGTTTACTGTGTATGGGCGAGAAAGGGACACAGATACGGTAAACAAAATAGTGTCTTCCCTGAAAGAAAAATTAGGTCATTTTGGTGCTATATTGGAGTACGAAGATGACCTAAGTGAGCCAGGTCTTCTCGTAAAGGTTGTTTCAGGAGTACACACGTGATTACACCTTCTTTACGTAGACGGACTTTGTCCAAAGTCAGAATCGCAAAAGCCCTAATCCGCTTCTCTCAAAAGCGAAAGAAGTTGGCTGGTATTACTCAATCTCTCAGTGGAATGGGTAAGAGCCCTGTGGATCTTCTTAAATTCATGTCTGGTCTAGGTGATCTTCCCGGAGCTGAGGACCAGACAGCGGAAAACGAAGATGAGCCTGTAAAGGACGAGGCAGAGGACGAAGAGGGTGGGTTTGCTACTTCCATCGTTGACATGCTCTCTTGACGATCTTACCTTCCTGCCTATACTGCGTCTGTATCTCAATCGGATAGAGAACTGGTCTACGAAATCAGAGGTTGTAGGTTCGATTCCTACCGGACGCGCCAAGTAGGTTACCTGCCTACTTTTTAAATCTAAACACAAAGAGACTCACATGAAACTCAACCAAGTTTTGGCCATCGAAAAGGGTGTCAAAGCATCCTCCACCCGTGCTCTCACTGACCTTCATCGTAAAGCACAGACGCAGGCTCTGTACGACGGTAGGGAAAGAACATACCAACCTCTCAACGAGGAGGGTGAGAAGTTTCCCCCTGAGAGCCAGAAGGTGCAGATTAAGGCAAAGAATGTTCTGAAAGAGGTCCAGTCGGCTCTCTCCGAGCTTTTTGACGTAACCTTCACCAAGGATAGTGCCAATATGTCAGCTGTGGCTGACGTAAAGGTTGATGGTACGTCCTTGCTTACTGCTGTTCCTGTGACTTACTTGCTTTTTCTTGAGAAGCAGCTAACTGATCTTCACACCTTTGTTGCTAAGATGCCGATTCTAGACCCGTCAGAGAATTGGCAGTGGGATGACGGTCAATCTGCTTTCCGGTCTCCTGTAGTGGAGACTGCTAAGACTAAGAAGACCATCAAGCCCGTCATTCTTCATCCAGCCACCAAAGAGCATCCTGCTCAGGTCAAGGAAGTGTCCGAGGACGTAGTCATCGGATACTGGCGCCAGACCCGATTTTCTGGGGCCCTGACCCAGGAAAAGAAGGATGACATCCTGGACCGCATTCACAAGCTTCAACAGGCTGTTAAATTTGCTCGTGAGGAGGCCAACTCCGTCACTGTGACCAAGAAAGAAGTTTCTGGAGCCATCTTCAGCTACGTTTTTTCTGGTGTTTGACGGTTGTACAGGAGATCGAACCCTGTACATACTAGAAGACATGTAGAACTCTGCTCAAGTCCATGGGACTTGAGTTAGGGAAAGAGAACAAGTTCAAGTTCAACTTGAATATGGGTACGATCGGGTGCAGGTTCGAATCCTGCCCTCCCCGCCATTTTATGGGGAGGTAGCCCAACTGGAAGAGGCTAGTACCCCTCAATCCCTTCGTTAGTCTATTCTCTAATCTTGGAGACCCGAATCGATCGCCATCTCAACCTCTCGTTTACCCTTGCCTAAGATGATGGTTCAACTCCATCCCCCTTCGCTCAGCAACCAAATTCTTTTGGTTGCTGAGCGAAGGGGTGGTCTAATGGAATGACATAGGCACTTAGATCTAAAAAACGAGATTAAATGTCGTTGGCGTGAAAAAATGAAACGGGTACCTACTAAGTAGGACTACATCTGGGCGGGGTCAGCAAGGCTATGCTGGCCTCGCCTTTTTATTTAATGAGAGCTATGACCACCTCCAGTTAGACACTGTTTTACCCGGTCTCTTTTCTTGTGAAAGAGAAGTCTCTTTCGCATACGAGGGTAAACAGCTTCGTCTAACTGTGGATGAGTCTTTTGTGACAGATGACAATAAGTTAAGCGTAACGATTTTGGAGAGGAGACATGGCATAGTGTATGTCTCTCTTCCAGGCGAGACGTATTGTGGGTTATCTAGATTATTCCTTCCCGTTTCCTCACTTTCATCCTGAAAGATCATAGCATGACTGCTGAACGACACACCACGTCTTCAAGTTCTCAGGCAACCGCAGGATACCAGGAGAACTCATCAAGCTGCCGGAGGATTCGAATGACTAACCCCGAAGGGCTGACGTGGGCAGAGTGGGCGTACGCTGCTGGTATCCCTGAGCCGGGCGTACGTGTCTTCGGGCTCCCGGCTCCGCACCGGGACCCCACCACACAAACATTCTATCAACCACCTATACACCGCGCCGGGCACGAAAGGCGTGGCTATGCCTACCTCTTTCGCAAGGAGCGCAAAGCATGGCGTCAGGGAGAGGATCCCTCAGAGTGGCGGAACAAAGCACCACGCAGTTGAGCGGGTGGAGAACGTTGCGTCCCCGCAGATCGGATATTATGACCACTAAGAAAACGATTATTGTGTTTCACGGGGAGTGCACAGACGGGTGGACGGCTGCCTGGAGTGCATGGAAGAAGTTCGGTGATGAGGCGGAGTATTTCCCTGCCATTCATGGAAAGGCACTAGACTTTCCTGTGGACGGAAAGGATGTATATTTTTTGGATTTCTGCCCTCCTGTCGCAAAGATTGTTGAATGGGCTCATCGTTCTCGCACGCTTCGTGTGCTGGACCATCATAAATCTGCTCAGGATATGTGTGGGGATAATGAATACTGTACTTTCGACATGAACCGATCTGGCGCTGGAATGGCTTGGGACTTTTTCCATCCTGACATTCCTCGTCCCCTAATCGTCTCGTACGTAGAGGATCGTGACATTTGGGCGTGGAAACTTCCTCATTCTAGAACTGTGAGCGCCTCTCTTGGTAGCTATCCCCTGTATGACTTTGAGGCGTGGTCTCACTTGGCGCACAGGCTTCAGCACGATATGGACTCGATTCTCCTAGAAGGTAGAGCCATTGAGCGTGCTAATCAGATCCAGATTGACGGATGTAAGGGTAACACTGCCTTTGTTCGATTCTGTGGCTTCGACAATGTTCCTGTGGTCAATGCTTCTGGTATCAATTTGAGCGATCTGTTGAACCAGCTGGCCGCTCCTGAATTCTTCTCTGTTGCTTGGTATCGTCGACCTGATGGGAAGTTTAAGTACTCACTCCGCTCTAATGGGTCTTTCGACGTTGCCAAGATGGCTGAAAAGTTCGGCGGGGGAGGGCACAAAAACGCCTCTGCTTTCGTACACGTCAATCCACCTTGGATGTTAGAAGAAAATCCGGATTGACTTTCATGACACATAGCGTGGCATCAACAGAAGGGATCTTATGAGTAGCAGTTATTTGATGGGAGCTTCGGACGCTGACCCGGAAATGGGCGCTTTTCTCCAGCTAAAAAATTCCTGGGGCAACCAACCAATGATCTGGAATGCTCTGGCGAAGAAGTACGCCAAGGAGATAAATGCCACAGGGTTCAGTTTTGATGACTGGGAGAAGTTGATGCGGTGGGTCTATTCTTCTGGTAAGCTGGCTCCATTTGAACTCAATGTCTTCGCGATGGCTGACGAGGGAAACTACATTGAAGGTGGCGAAGACATGCAAATCTATGCTCAATCGCTGAGGAAGTTTGCAGAAGTATACTCCGAGCCTAATATTGTTTGTCACCTACCCTTAGCAGCAAGCCGAATCGAGGAGCTTGTGAAAGAAAACAAGGTTAGGTGGCTGGCCTGGTACGGGACCTCGATCAATGCAAACCCATGGCAGATTAGAGAGGATACGGGCACTCCTGAAGAGGAGCAAGACGAGGAATACGAGCCTGAGTACAGGCCTTACAATATGCTGACAGATTTGGGTAGGCCACTTTACGATTCAGGTGCCACAGTTGAGCGCGTAAAAATGTTGCCTCTCAGTCATGATCCCGCTCCTTACTCTGCGCTACGCCAGTATCGCAAAGTAGTCGATGCCTCCAAGTAACACTGAACCTCCTACTTTCCCATGTCCCGAGCCTGATTGCTCCGGTGTTCTCACTCTAAAGTACAGCCGCCGATTTGATCGCCCTTTTTATGGCTGTTCAAAGTGGGCTTCGGGGTGTAATGGTGGGATAGGGGCGCATAAGGATGGCCGTCCCCTTGGAGTTCCTGCAGACTCTTTCACCAAGAAAAAGAGGATAGAGGCTCATAACGCTTTCGATAGGATCTGGAAAAGTAGGCTGTTGTCGCGTACAGCCGCCTACCAATGGCTGTCTACTCAGATGGGCCGCGAGATTCACATGGGAGAGTTAGGAGCAGAGGACTGTGACGCTGTCGTTCTTTTGGTAAGGCGTCACTTTCCTGAACTTTTTCCTTGACTCGTTTTTCGTGTATGCTACAACCACCTGGTGAGTTGCTTGCTGATACATCTAGACGCTAATATTGGAGGAGGGAACTATTTTAGTTCCTTCCTCAATTGGTGCATTGATAGCAGCAGGTAACAAGATCTTCCCCAGTCAGTTGTTACCCAGAATAGAAGGGGATTGACAACTGAATAGGATGATGAAGACAACTTTAGCGACGAATGCTGAAGGGTATACATTGCACCAAAAGAGCGAACGCTGGTTCGATTCCAGCGAAAAACGGGATGGTTCCCTACTCTTCCTTTCTGTCGTCGCATTTTCCGGGGTGGCGCAGCGGTAGCGCGGTCGGCTGTTAACCGATTGGTCGTAGGTTCGAATCCTACCCCCGGAGCCACGTAGCTTAGTGTTAGATTAAAGCACTATTCAATGTAAAATAGTGCTATGAATAAAAGAGAACATGCTATCTACGTTAGAGAACGACGTTCACGGCTAAAGAAAGCTATTGTAAAGCTGGCTGGAGGTCGGTGTCGTATTTGTGGCTATGACAAATGTAGTGCTGCCTTGGAGTTCCATCACCCTGGAAGCGACAAGGACTTCGGTCTGTCCTACAAGGGTTTGTTCAGAAGCTTTTCCTCGATCGCAGAAGAAGTGAGCAAGACTGTTCTATTGTGTGCTAATTGTCACCGTGAGATTCACAATATACCAGGTGTAGAGTGTCCTTCTCCTATTCTTCTTTCGGAGGACGACCTTCGGCGTAAGGTTCACTCCCTAGAAACTAGGTCACCTCGTATAGAGGGGTTCCATCATGGAACTAGTAGCGGATACAACCTACATAAATGTAGGTGCACCCTGTGTAAGTTGTATCATAAAGAGGCAGCGGCCAGGTACAGACTTAAGAAGAAAACACCTCCGGAGCCATGTAGCTGATTTTTAGGTGAATGCTGAACGATCTACATAAAGATCCTAAGGTAGCGATGTCCTCTCCCTGAGAGGGCTAGTGAGGGCAACCAAGGCAACAAGGTGCTCGTCTCCACTGCCTTCCTTGTGAAGGTAAGGAGGATAGATTGTTCAATTCTCTGTCACCTATTTGGGGATACGGTCCAGCCTGGAGTGGACGTCGCTCTGTCACAGCGAAGACCGTGGGTTCAAATCCCACTATTCCCGCCGCAAAAGCACAGGCACATGTCAGTGTGCTACGCAAGAATGAGGGCAAGCGGCTGACACCGCATATGCACGCTGGGACTGATCCTTCCAGAGGTCGGGTGCCCTGACCGATACACTAGGGTGTAAGAGTGTTTCTTGTTGTGCTTTTGCCTCTTCAGGGGTGTGAGTAGGTCGCTGGGACGACCCCTTGGCTGTAAACCAAGTGCCGTTGTGCTATGTGGTTCGATTCCATCATACCCCACCCTGGAGTGAATATGAGTAGAAGGTTAACTACTTTTGAGGTAGTCTGCTTGGCTCGGTGTGCCCTTCTTGGGAATCAAGGAGCCAAGCAGTGGATCGTACAAGCAAACGTAGCCCCTATTATTGTAGTAGGAAATCCTGCTCGTAGCATGCCAAAGTGAGGTCCACTTCTACTCTTATCTCTTCCAGTTCCTCTATTGGTAGTTGCGCACGAACTGCCTCAACATCTTCCTCAAAGATGATTTGATTCCTGTCCCACATTGTTGGATACATGATACTTCTTGGAGATGACTCGTCATGGCGCAGGCCCAAGGCATGACCTAATTCATGCACTACAGTCGACACCATATATCTCTCAGAGATGTCTACATCTAGTGTGATTAGTACACTCCGTACTTCTCCCGTACTTCGTGATACGTTTCGTCTGGCCTCTCCTAGTTTTCTGTAATCTTCGCTGGCATCCTCTAAATCTGCGTAGCTGAAGTGTATTACTCCACGTTCTATCGGGAGAGGAGCAGGGAATACTTCTCGGTTAATAACCAAAAACTCTCTTCCTAGAGCGTTATTCCAACGTGTTACGGCCTTATCAATGCTGACGACGTAATTATCAGGCATGTTTGCCTGTATGAATATCTGTAAGGGGAAACTATCCCTATTCCACCAATTTGGGGTGTGACATACTCCTAGGCTCATTTCGCTTCTGTGTGGCCCAAGATAGTTGGGTAAAGTGTACCCTACGCACCTTTGGGCAATACACCCAAGAAAAAAGATAGGTAATATTAGGAGTACCCACCTCACTACTCTAGTGTAACATAAGTGTACACTTATTGTCAAACCAAATGCGACCGTAGCTCAGTAGGTTAGAGCGTCAGGTTGTGGCCCTGAAGGTCGGCGAGTTCGAATCTCCCCGGTCGCCCCAAGAAAGCCAGTTTTATGTCTAGAGCCTCAAACCACCCATTTCGTAGACGCATGGCTGCCTCTATCAGCAGACATGAGGCACAAGCTAAGCCCTTGCTGGGCGTTCAGCAGAGAAGTATTATCATTTCTTGTTCTATTTTGATTCTTGACGGAAAAGAGTCTGGGTGGAACATTCTATCCACTGCGCAGAACATAGACCAAGAATTTGTGTCTGCTGTTCGGGCAGAGTTCTACAAGCTGTACGAAGCCACACAAGATATAGACTACACGTTGCGCTGTCTCCTACAACACAACGATCCTCGTATCAAAGAGTTTGCGGGTGTTCTTCTCTGGGCCAGGTCTCGCTGGGGGCAGCGGAGATGATGGATCGTGATCGGAGAACAGAAGAACTCGCTCTTTCTCGCAGAATTGCGAAGGCGGAAAATGAGAGACGCAAGCAAGCAGAGGAAGAGGCGCGACGTCAGAGAGAAGATGAGAGACGTCCGCTAGAGCAGAAGATCTCCCTCTTAGAGAGTCGGCTTTCTACGCTAGAGGCTCATGTAAGAAGTCTCTCCGTTAGAACCAAATCAGAAGTGTCTGCGGAAGAACAAAAAGAATATTGTCTCAAGGTTAGAAAGTCCCTGCTGACGGATAGAGAAGCTCTCTTTGTAAGAGGACCGTGGGACCCACCGGAAGTGTGGGCTGTTCCTTTACCTACCAGCTATTATGCTCCTGATGCTCGTAACATATACCTGTGTCAGCGAAAAGGAACGTACATTCTTAGTGTATGCAACGGGATGAAAGCTAAGAGCGGGTACGTAGTCCTTGGCGTGATTTCATGAAATAGGGATGTGGCGGAATGGCAGACGCACTGGACTAAGGATCCAGTGGCCGAAAGGCCGTGAGGGTTCGACTCCCTCCATCCCTACCAAGCCCCTGAAGTTCAAAAGGAAGAACACCGGAAAAACGGAGCCGGGCCGTAAATGGCATCTAAGCACCTGCCTATAAAGCAGGGAAACCTTAAGGTTGCAGAGGCACCGAATGGCACTGAGGACCAGGGTCGCTAGGGAAGCGCGTTTCCTAATTCTAGGTTTTGGTTTAGGTGGTGGAAGTTCGAGTCTTCCCAGGGGCGCTAATTTTGACGCGATGTCTGAGTGGTTAGGACATAGATTGCAAATCTAATGGACGGGGGTTCGAATCCCTCTCGCGTCTCCTAGTGTTATGTAAAGACAGTAAGCGGGTGTAACTCAATTGGTAGAGTGCCAGCCTTCCAAGCTGGATGTTGTGGGTTCAAGCCCCATCGCCCGCTCCAATCTAGGATCGTCCTAGAAGAAAGAAGAAAGATATGTATTACAATCAACAGGTAATAGGCACTTGTTCCCTTTGCGGTGGTACAGTTTGTGTCCCTACTATTTATTGGAGCGTAATTCCTCCTACACCCACATGTGCTTCCTGTGGGGCTGTAGCTGCTCCTAGAGGCCCAGTTATTGATATGGTTCCTCAGAGGAGAAACCACAAACTGCTCCGGGTTCCGGTTGATCACCGCCCCGTTCAACTAAAGCCGTTTCCTTCTCCTTTCGAGATGCGAAAGATGCGTTCCTAATATCGGGTGTGATATGATACACCACAGCAGGGTCAAACAGATTTTCGTGATCCGAAAATCCTCAGGAGAAACTCTTACAGAGTCTCTTGAGAAGTGTACGAGAGCAAGCATTAGTTCCATTCTGGGGTTCATGCAAACAGAGTTTGTTGTTTCCTCATCTGAAGATGGTCCGTGTCCTCCTGACTACCTTTCTGTGTCAGCTGAGTTTTCGGCAAACTCTCCTCTACACATATGGCTGGTGGGTTATAGACGCCAAGAGTTTGTTTTCGTAGACGACGAAAAAGAGTTTTGGAGAATATACTTCGAAGCCCAGCATCACAAACACAGTTCGATACCTACTTCGTTGCTAGACTACTCCATCTGTGTTTTGGGGCCTAGCTTCGAGCATGAGTTAGACGAGATACTCAAACCCAAGGTGATGTGATATGCGTTGGATTTTGCGTTTGATTCTTTTGGGGTTAGTGTCCTGCGCTGGCGTTGAGCGTTCTTGCTCGGCCTGTGGTGCGGGGGCCATGGGGTCAGATTGGGTGGTAGTCCAATACGCCATGGATGGTACACCTCTTAGGTGTTGGTCACTAGAGGACGTAAGTGTGGCCAATGAGCCTCAATCTGACGGAATTTATTGGCTGTCCGAAGGAGGCAATTTAGTGCACCTAAGCGGTCAGTACAACATGGTACAAGTTCAGATGGGTCGTTGGGAACAAGCCTACAAGGAGCTTGGCCTATCGAAACAGGTATGTGAAGCAATTCACGACCGTCACTTTGTTCCAAACTCAGGATGGACATTTTCTGATGACCCAAACAACTGAAAGACCTCTTTCTCCGGAAGAAGAGTACTTCGTTTTATCCAGAGGGATGGGCGTAGGGTACGATGGAGACGACTGTGTTCCTCAGCTATCTCATATTGTTTATCGTATCGATGAAGGGTTGTTCGCACTTTGCCGATCTAGTTCCCTTTGGTTTGGGTCTAATGGAGGAGGAACGGCAGAAGAGCCCATCACATGCTCTCAGTGCCTAGAATCTCTTCAGTCCATTATGAAATCCAAATCATCCGTGGCTATACCTTTTGTATTCTCTGAGTTTGAAAGCCTGATGAAGAAGGCGGAAGAGTCCCACAGGCCGGACATCTACAACCTGCTATCAGAAATAAGAAAGTCCTGGGTAGTAGGAGAGCGTCTTAGTACTTCCGCGTTGGCTCAAATCATAGCCTCTTCTCTTTCTGCAAAAAGTGCCAAAACCTTGAATGTTCTTCGTGACATTACGGACTTGGACTGGGTCGAAAGAGACTAACAGGACAAACATGAAGGACTGTAGCTCAGGTGGTTAGAGCGCACCCCTGATAAGGGTGAGGTCGAGGGTTCGAGTCCCTCCGGTCCCACCCAGTAAACTCTAAAGAGTACCATGAACATTTGTTACGCTCTAGAACCACTCACCTACACGTCCTTCAGCATATTTCTCGCAGGTCCTACTCCTCGCGACTCTAACGCTAAGTCTTGGCGCCCTTCTGCTGTGAGAGAACTGGAGAGTATTTTCGGGAAGACGGACAACGTTTGCCTGTTCTACCCAGAGGATAGGACAGGTACGTTTCACGGTAATTACGATCACCAAACTGAATGGGAGTATCTGGCCATATCCTCTTGCAACTTACTTCTGTTCTGGGTTCCAAGATCCCTGTCAGAAGGAATGCCGGGCTTTACTACCAACGTAGAATTCGGTTTATGGCTTCGGGACAAGGATATAGTTTTTGGGTATCCGGAATCGGCCGAGAAGATGACCTATCTTACTTGGCTTTACGCTAAGGAGAAAAGAAAAATTCCTTGTTCTTCTCTGTCCGAAGCAGGACAGGAAGCCTTGTGGTACTATACAAAACACTGTAAAGAAAAAGGTATGGGGCTGTAGCTCAGCTGGGAGAGTAAAGTTAGAAGAGATCTTACTCTCACTTATGATTTAAGTGTGGAATACGATCTTCTTGAATCTTTAGTAAACGAAAAACTATCAATACAGAACATTGCTAAGCGTTTAGGCTGCAGCAAAGGACGTATACGTTATTGGCTCGTAAAGCACAAGTTAAAAACTGATCCGTACCTTGCACACCCTAATTGCCTACGATGTAGTACTCCTCTAACCAACAAACGTAGTCATTATTGTAGTAATAGATGCCAGTTTGATTATCAGTATAATCTATACATCGAAAAATGGGTTTCAGGAGAAGTTTCAGGACATATTAACAATGCGCAGAAGCAGCTTTCCTCTCATGTAAAACGTTGGTTGTTTGACCGAGCAGATTCTAAGTGCGAGAAATGCGGATGGGCTGAGGTCAACGAAGTAACGGGGAACATACCTCTTCAGGTCGACCACATAGATGGTAATTGTCTAAATACTGTACCATCAAATCTTAGGCTGCTTTGCCCAAACTGTCATAGTTTAACTCCAACATGGGGAAATTCGAACCCATGTGTGGGGCGAAGACGGTTGGGCATTCACTAGGCTCCTACACTCGTCTAGGTACAAAGATGGGGTTCGATCCCCGTCAGCTCCACTAATTTAGTCAGGACGTCTTATGAAGAACCTCAAGAAACCTACGAAGCCTAAGAAGCCCTCTAAGCCGAAGGAGGCAGCTCAGACAAGAAGGGAATGGTTTGAGTTGTACAAGCTTAACGTGTCTTATCCCAACTATTCCCTTCCTGTGGGAGAAGGGATCATAGACCTTGGTAAGGGGTTCTTCTTGATGACTAGTTTTGGAGTGGTTGCCCTTGCAGAGTCCTTTCATCCCTTCGTATTCCAATTTAGTCTAGAATCTCTCGCTTTCTACAGAGAGACTGAAAAAGACAGCCCAGAGTGGGCTTTTCTTTCCGAAAACGACCTGGTTCATGCGGAGTCCTGTTTAGACCATACAACTATTCCACTGCTCGTCAAAGCATTGGCTGGATCTGAATACCATATCGAGTATGGTGGCGAATATGACCCTCTTGTCGTTATGGTGGAATACTCACGTAGTCCAGAAGAAGTTAGACAAGAAAATGATAAATTGAGGGCAGACTATGAAGCAAAACTTGCTGCCTATAACGACGCTGTAGAGTCTTATCCACGACTTCTTCGGGAGTGGGAGATAGAACGGGCAAAGGCTGTTCTTGCAAAAGCACAAGAAAAACTGGCATCTGTAATCTCCTAAGACTTAGAGGAGTGGCCGAGTGGTCTAAGGCGCACGACTGGAAATCGTGTGTACCTCCGGGTACCGTGGGTTCGAATCCCACCTCCTCTGCCCGCACCATGTGCGAAGGTCAATTCGGCTAACGCCGAACACCTAACCAACTGGAGAAAATCAGATGTCCGATCTTAATCTAGACTCTAGGTACATTCATACAGGAAATAGTGGAGTAACCATTCGCATAGATAGAGACGTAAAACGGTCCGATCGTGCTATCCTAAAGGTGGAAAACGGTGCTATGGGCGCGTTTTCTACCTCTATGCGAATTAGCGGCAATTCTCTTGAGGGAATAACCTCAGATCAGTTGAGAGATATTGCCTTGTGTTTTTTGGAGGCCGCAAGTAAGCTGGACAACAGGGAGACCTCACCCTGTAGCCACTCTCCTCATGTGGCAGACACACATCCTTCTGACATGCGGCTCAGTTTGGATAGAAGTTTGCCACACTACATAAGCTCTCTTCTTCCAGATAAAGGAACCACTGTTGTACGAGGTAAGGACTCCTTCAAGGTGGGTCAGCTGGTTGATAACATACCAGATATTGTTCCCTTCTATACTGCTTTGCTAGACGAGCTTTCTTCTCCTGAGGAGGATTCCTTGGGGAGGTCCAAGTCTAGATCGAAGTCCAGTCGTAATACTTCTGAAGTAGCCCAGGGAAGAACTAAGCGTCGACTCATTATTTACCATGGTCTTAGACTTCTTCGAAGTTTACACACGCATGACTTGGCTACTGTTCATCTTAAAAAGGCAAGAGAAGATCTCTCCTCCGCTCTTCTGTCCGACCCAAAGGATAGAGAAGAGAAGGCTATAAGTGCAGGAGTCGATCTGGCTTCGGTTTGCTACAAGAAAGCCAAAAAAGCATAGGCTCTCAGTTTGCTTTGTGCCGCTGAGAGGGTTCTTTCGTGAGGGAGGACTGACAGACTAACTCCTGACCGTCTGCGGGAGCTGTCACAAATATCAGACGGGTACGGGGACTCCAGCGTACTTCCAACTGGAGTCATTTGGGCGGGTAGCTCAGTTGGTAGAGCAGCAGACTCTTAATCTGTTTGTCGAGGGTTCGAACCCCTCTCCGCCTACCGGAGTGTGTAGATGTCAATTTCTAAGTTGTCTCAATTGGAATCTTACCTTTGTGATGCAACATTCTCTCTTCACGTGAATAGAGTTTTAGCTGAGGCTGCCCCTGTGTATAGGGCTTTAGGTGAACGCCTTCCAGAGTGTGACGTGTCCATTGATTACGACGGTTCTCTTTCTTGCGAGTTCATTATGTCTTATGGACGATTCGTACTGAGTCTGCCTACAGACTTCCATAGTAAACCGTGTTGGGTTCTGCTTACTAAATCAAAAAGAACGGAACACATTGAAATTATGCAGTATGGTAATCTACACAAGAATGATGTAAGAAACGGTCTTTACGACCTCCTTAGATATGTGGAGAAGGAAAATGGATCTATCTAGAGATAGTGACGGTACACTACGGATCCGCATGGGATCGTTAGACCTCGCTGCCTTGTTGAACCCGTATATCACGTGGTCTTCCATAAGATCTGGAGAGCACAAGCTTGTTGACTCCAACAGGGGAAACTACTCCGCTTTTCTTAGACTGGGGCGCCTAGAGTTGCTTGCCTTTTGGTGACAGAGGAAAGATGGCCGAGTGGTCTAAGGCAACCGCTTGCTAAGCGGTCGTACTTTTAGTACCGTGGGTTCGAATCCCACTCTTTCCGCCGATTCTTGAGTCTGATGTCTGTAAATCTAAGATGTGGAACCTTCATCTCCACAATCACACTTAGATACAGGAATACATAGATGAGCCAGAATATCAAAAAGGCCACGGACAGATTCAAGGAAGCTCACGCTGATTTCTTCTCTACAGAGAACTACTCTGTGGGGTATGGGCTGGACCCAAAGCGGTCAGGCCCTAACGGAATCATCGTGTATGCCTTTGATGACGAAGTAGATCGTCAAATAACTCTTGTGTCCGAGGCTAAGAACGCACTTCCAGGCAACTGGGAGGGGGTTCCGGTCTACATCGAGGGAAGGTTCTTCCCTTATAAGAGATGATTTTTGTGCCAAATGCTGTAAAGACTACAACTGTCGCGTGCTGGTTCGATTCCAGTCCACCTCGGAAACGATGTGGTAGCTCAAATGGTAGAGCAATAGTCCAAACGTCTTTATAAATCCTGTTGGCACTTTAGGTCGGTAGTGTAACGGTAGCACAATGGATTCCAAATCCATTAGTTCGGGTTCAAATCCCGCCCGACCTGCCACGCCAGGTAAGCTAATCTAGTGAAAGCGTTTGACTGAAGATCAAAAGAGTTCGGAGCGTAACCGAAACCTGGTGCCATTTGTTATGACACACTTTGTAGGAAATTTGGAAAAAGGAGACTCCTGTGCAGTATCATGCAACGGTTCTACTTTTCTGTGCAGAGTCGTATCTACATTTCCTTTTGACGAGAACCTAAACTCTATGTATGAGTGTGTCACGCCACACGGAAGTGTAATCGTAGCAGGGGCAGTGTGGGTTCGTCGTCTAACTGACGAGGAGACCGACACGCTAAAGAGCTTAGAAGAAAAAGCTACTAGTGAAGGAATAACACCTTATCTTGGTAGGCTGTGATTTGCCTTGGTAACTCAGTGGCAGAGTACCTCCTTGGTAAGGAGGAAGTCGTGGGTTCAATCCCCACCCAAGGCTCCAAAAGATGAGACTCTGGTCCTTCACTTTTGCCGTAGTAGCTGCGATAGGATTCGGATTGGCTGCATTTTATGCGGAAGGTCAGCCTTTGGTAGGTATTAATGTAGGCGCCGGTGTTTTTGCGTTTACCGTGTCTTTGTTATTGAAGGAAGATTGACGTGTCTAACTGCACTCTTTGTTCTAGAGAGTTGCCTCTCACCTTTCATCATCTTATTCCACGAACTCTACACACGAGAAAATGGTTTAAGAAGACCTTCTCTAAAGAACAGCTAGACTCAGGAATTATGGTGTGCCGTGACTGCCACGACGCCATACATCGCTTCATTCCAGAAAAGAATTTGGGGTCAGAGTACAACACCTTGGATAAGTTGTTGGCTCACGAAAAAGTAGCTTCTTTCGTACGTTGGGTGTCGACCAAAGGGGGAAGTCACGCAACTAGTCAGCCTGTTTGGCACAAAAGAGGTTAGTTCTATCCTTATATGAGGAGTATCCCACATCTCTGGAGAGCTTCTGCTACTTGAGTCCTGAAAACCGGGCTCATAACGCCACCTTAGGTCCGTTGTAGTTACGTACTAGCAGAATCCGGGTTCAATTCCTGGGTGTGGGGCCAAAAGTTTTTATCATGATTCGCTTGCTATCTCTACTCCTTTTGTTTTCTTGCGCTCCGGCAATACCTCCAGAGCCCACCTGTAGACCTGTACTTTGCGCTCCGGATCACTACTTTGATTCTCACTTCTGTGCCTGTAAGATTCGACCCGATGCTTCCTCCGAGTGAACTATCAGAGAACCAACGTCTCCTCTCTGAAGAAGTAATTCGCTTGTGCGTAAAGGAACATGGATCTCACCCTGTAGTGGGTTGGGAGGTATCTCTGTGGAGAGCCTCCTTAGGTCAAATTCGAATTGAATCCCTATCCTATCCAGAGATGACTCACCTTCTATCCCTTGCCCAGAAGGCAGGAGGATGGGTCTTTTGGACTTCGGAGGGCCACACCTTTTATCCTGTAAAGGATTGGTTGAATCTTCTCAAGTCTATTGGGGTGTGAAATGGCACGGAGAATCAAAAAGATATGGGTTGTATCTTACAACTCTGACAGTCCGTTTTACGAATATGAAATATACCCTACAAAGAAAGCTGCCCTGGCGGCAGCTAAAGAGTGGGTTATTTCTATTTTGGCTGATAGTAAGAGATATGAGCTGTCCGCAGCAGATACCCTTTCCAAGCTAAAGAAACTGACGGTTCTTCATGGAGATGTGAAAAAAGAAAGTATTCCCCTGGAATCCTGGACGTCCGACTACGAATCCTTCATCGAATCTCAGAAGCTCGAAAGAGAAGAGTTGGACTACAAAAGGTATCTTGACCTTAGGTCTCGATTTGAAGACAGGTTTAGAAAAGAGTCACAGAAGGGTATACTGAACTGTTCCTAACCCATCCTATTTAGGGTGGTATGACCCTTGTAGAAGCTCTCGTATCGCCGCCCTTGGTTTTGGTTAGTATCTACTTATCGCTAAAGATTAGCGGCCTGCGCAAGAGACTTGATTTATGACCCGAGAAGCTAAATTATGGGCAGATGAGTCAGGAACCACCTGGTGGGAAGTTACCCAAGAGGGCGCCGATCCGGTAGGCCTGCAGGGACCTGGTCCGTGCAGGGGATTGCAGTATGTTCCCAGACTGGAGTTTGACTCCAGGTTCACTCTAGTTACTGCGCCTAAGGCAGATAATAATCCATTTTCCAAAATTATGCCTCTCTACAAACCTTCTAAGAAATTAGGTATGAGATGACAGACTATCCCTCGCTTTTGGAGCGTATCTCCTTAGATTCTCTTTGCGACAGCAGAAGACCCAAACCGGGCCGAGCGGTAGAGGTGGCCTGCGCGAACCCTGAAATAAAAGACAAGCTCTCCAGGCTAACCTCTGATGATGTTTCTCGCATACATCTAAGCAGTCTAGCTTTGACTCTCATATCTGCGCATCGCTGATGTTCTACTGCCACATGACTGTGGAATGCCACAGGTGCGCCGCACAAGCGGATATGAAAGTTTTTGTCGGAGAGGTCAGACCACTTCAGCCTGAGGACACGAAACACCATAACTTGACTCTTCCTGCCGGATGGATGTGGAAAGAAAGATATGGATATTTCGTTGACTCAAAGTTTAGGTATACAAATACTATTCCATACTATGACGCGGTATCTATCCTGTGCCCTGAGTGTGTGGAAAAGGACCCTCTTTGATGCAGTTTGACACCTTATACCACAAGGGTTCCTCTGGTGCTCTATACTCCTGGAGAGTATGGACAGAGGGAGCTGACGTGTGCACAGAATATGGTCAAATAGACGGTAAAAAGCAGCTTGCTCGAAAGACAGCTGACGCCAAGAACGTGGACAAGTCCAATGCCACCACACCAGAAGAACAAGCGGTTGCTGAAGCTAAGTCCATGTGGACTCATCGAGTAGAGAGAAAGTATCGTCGTACTATTGATGAAGCCAAAAATGATGAGATATTTCTTCCCATGTTGGCTTCTGAATTCGAGAAGCGAAGAGGTCAGAAGAAGGACGGTCACACCTATCCGTGTGACGTGCAGCCTAAACTGGATGGTTGCGTCTATGGTAGCACAGTCTTGACTACCTCAGATGGACCAAAGACAATCCAAGAAATTGTAGAAGGGAGACTTTCCCTAGAAGTTCTCTCTTACAATGAAAGCAAAGAGGTGTTTGAGTTTAAGAGAGTTGTAGGTTGGTTCAATAACGGGTATGCGGACCACACTCATTGGTTAGACGTAGTTCCTGAATTTGGTAATCACATTAAGTGCACTAGCGATCATAAGTTTCTCACTCCATCTGGATGGAAGGAAGCCCGAGACCTAGACCCTAAATGCGATCTAATACTTTCTTTTGACGACAGTTCGTACTTCAACTCTTTGCTGGCTGGGACCCTCCTGGGTGATTCTATGCTGGTCGTGGAAAAACGTGGGTCTGGGACATCATACAGGTCAAAGTTCGCTCATACAAACAAAGAATTCTTTGAATTCAAGAAGAGCCTTTTAGGGCTCACTGGCTCGTCTGTAACGTACACTTCTGGATTTGGATCCAGAGGGAAGGCGTTCATTTCTTCCGCTCTCACTTCGTCCACATTCCCTATATCTAGGTTTTATCACACAGGTCACTCACCTAATGTTGGAAAACGTAAGGTAGTGTATCACGAAACCTTACGTGAGCTTCTTTCCCCAGAAGCCTTGGCATTGTGGATCGGTGATGATGGTTCCATACAGAATAATAATGGAGACCCAACCACGCCTCGTTTATACTTGCACACTCACTCCTCTTCAGAGGATCAGATCGAGGAATACAGGAAATACTTTAGATCAGAGTGGGATTGTACTCCTTCTGTGTACACAGACAAGGTAGTAGAGGACACCGGTAATGTCCCTGGAAAGTTTCTTTGCTTTAGTACCAAGGACACTCTTTGGATCTTGAACAAGTTAAGAACAAAGCACTGCAAGGGTGTTGAATACAAGTTTTACTTCCCGACTGAAGGGTATGTAAGACCTGTAACAAAAGGACCTGTCTGGCAGCGATTCCATGTGAGGCACGCTAAGTTCATGCCTGTTGCTGCTAAATATGACATCGAGGTTGAAGACAACCACACATATGTGGCGAATGGACATGTTATCCATAATTGTAGGGCTCTTGCTTACTGGGACGGAGAAGACTTGAAGCTCCTTTCCCGAGGAGGGAAGGAGTACAACTGTCCTCACATAATTTCTGTTCTGAAGAACGTCCTCCCTCCGAATCTAGTTTTAGACGGGGAGCTTTACTTGCACGGAGTCGGGTTTCAGACCATTACTTCGTGGGTGAAGAAGTTACAAGCGAACACAAGCAAGATACAATATCATGTGTACGACTGTGTGCTGCTTAATGACCGAAGCGCCAGCTGGGTTGACAGGTATCACCACCTATACGCTTTCTTTAACACATCCTCCCATAGATTAGGGGACGTTGTTCATTTGGTCGAGACTTATGAGGCTCACAACGAAGACGAAATCCTTAGGATCCACAATAAGGTAGTCTCGAAAGGGTACGAGGGAGCCATCGTCAGGATGTACGATGATAGCAAATATCAGTTTGCTTATAGGTCCAAGAGATTACTCAAGGTCAAATCCTTTAATGACTCGGAGTATGAGGTTGTAGGGTATACTACGGGCAAGGGCAAGTTTGCTGACTGTGCTGTATGGATCTGTAAAGCTGGAGATAACACCTTTCAGGTGGTATCCATGGGCTCGATGGAAGAGCGAAAAAGACTTCTGCAAGAAGCCGAATCTTATGTGGGGTGCTTGTTGAAGGTAAAGTACTTCGATCTCACAGATGACGGAATCCCAAGATTTCCTGTTGGAATAGGCTTTAGGATGGAAGAGGATATGTCATGATTAGAATCGATTGGTCTCCAGTTATTCTAAACTCCTCCAGTGTCGATGCTATCCTCTCCTTTGCTTTAGGGTCTTCCATAAAAGTTGCCAGAAAGCAAGCATGGGATCCAAACGTTATTCGTTTATTTCAGAGTCTTTCTAGACTGCCCGCAGATACCGCGAGAAGAAGAGCTAGAGAATGGGCCAAGAGAAACGGATATTTGTGAGTGAGCACAAAGAATTTCTGAAAGAGCTGGCTCTCGTTTGTCTTCCCGCGCTTATCACAAGTTTACCAGAATTGATAAAGGCGCTGAGGGGTTCAGTCAGTGACTCGCCTAAAGAAGAGAACATAGACAAAAATTCCTCTTCAGAGTCCTTCTCTTATTTTATTCGTTCTTGTAGAACAAAGAAGTAATCTACTAAGGATGGTAGTACCACAACCTACCCATGGCTCTTTTGTGTAGAGCCAACGCGATCTTGGTGTACACCTTGTTTATTCTCTTCACTTAGACAACATAACCAGACATTCAAAAGAAACAATCTTGAAACATGAAGCCTGGAGATCGCGTTTTTGTGGACGACAACGGACGTCAACACGAAGCCGTAGTGAGCAGCGAACCTGAGCATGGGTGGGTCGGTTTGCGTGGTATTCCAGGTCGCCCAGGTGTGGTTAGTGTGCCAGTAAAGTCTGTCTCCGTAAGGAAGTCTCTAACTAAGAAGGCGTCCAATGAAGAAGTTTGAATACCTTGTAGAGATCGTAGACATTACGTCAGCAGAGTACGACGAGACAGGAACCTACTACAAGCACGTGTTAAGTGCAGAACTTCTTCAAAAGAGTTTGACTAGTCATGCTGATGACGGGTGGCGTTGTGTAAACGTGATAGTATCTCCCGTTGATCCGGAAGTCGTGACAGTTGTGCTGGAAAGAGAACTTCCAGCAGTCTTAGATAGGACGAACCCTGTGCATACTAGTTGAACCAGAGTCTTCACTTTTTTCTTGACACTCGGTTGAAGACTGCTAGAGTCACCGACTCTGAAAACTAAATAGGTTACGTGGCAAATGCCTGTAAGGGTGTACATCCATTCGGAGGACGAGGACCAGGTGCAACTCCTGGGGCTGCGATTTTTGACGCAGCTTAGTGTAAGAGTAGCACGCGTAAATTCACTCTTGCGATTTCTGTTGCCACATTTTTTTTTCGTGCTGAATGCGAGAAAGACTACAATCCAAACTGGGGATTCGGGTTCGACTCCCGAGGTCTCTCCGGAGATCTAGTCTAATGGAAGGACATCAGTAACTACGTCTTTTTCAATTCTGTCAGCACATATGTTTCGGACGAATGACCGATTGGGACTACATTTGACCGTTAATCAAACGATCTGGGTTCGATTCCCAGGCCCTCCTTAGGGAGGGAGCAAGGTGCTAGTATATGTCTCTTTCACCTTCTGTCGTCCATTTTTGCGGGGTAGTGTAGTAGACGCACGATAGGCTCATAACCTATAGGACCTGGGGCAGCTCCGGCGACCGCAACCAAACGTAGCGAATGCTAGTGTGGGACTACATTTCATTGGAGAAAACTCGTCTCATACATCTTCTGTCGCTACATTTTTTGAGAGGATTAGGCATGGCTACTCTAAGGGATAGAACTAACTCCGTGCTCTTATCTTCTTTTTCTATTCTGTCTAACGATAGAACTTCCCACATGAAATCCGTAGATTCCATCATAGACCTGATGGATGACCTCATGTACGCAGGCGAGTGGGAAGAAGTCAAGTATGTTCTGGCCTCCATATGCACTGACAGGTATCCTCCAACGGTACTTACAGGTGTATTAGCTTTCTCCAAGGCTGCACGGGAGAAGCTAGGAGAGGCCAGAACGGACTTCTTGTCTCGTGCAATGAACTCCCTGCTACACACATGGGGACAAACAGAAGACCGTGTGGCTTACACGGAAAACAGACTCAAGTAAGTTTGCGCATCGTACGGGTGCGTTAGTGTATTAACCCTACTCCTATGGAGGTGTCTCATGGCTAATAAGTCTATTTTTGGTGGTGCTACGGCAGGTAAGAGGCCGAGGGCCGTTCCCCTAGATTCTAAGGGAAAGGTTACTCGAAATGAAGCGGGAGGTCTGGCTTACCCGCTCACAAATCGTGCCGCCCTTGCGCAATATGCCTGCACAGGCACCTTCAGCAACACGTACTACGCTTCTGCTTCGGACCAGTTGACGAAGACTCTGGAGCTGGCATCCAAGGTGGACAACGTCTTCCTTGCCAAGACCGCCATTTACTCCAGGAGGTCTGCCTTCATGAAAGACATGCCTGCCCTTTTGGTGGCTGTTCTTTTTGCTCGTGCCGGCAACAATGATGTGGAGGCCTCCCGCTTGTTTCGTACCGTTTTTCCGATTGTCATTGACAACGCAAAGATGCTCCGAAACTTCGTGCAGGTAGTTCGATCTGGTGTTACGGGGCGGAAGAGCCTCGGCACCATGGGCAAGAGCGTGATCAACAATTGGTTTGACCGCAGAACTGCTGACCAAATCTTTCGTGATTCCGTAGGCAACGATCCTTCTTTGGTGGATGTCATTAAGTTGGCACATCCTAAGTCTGGGTCTGATGCAGCGAAGCATGCCACCTTCAATTACCTTCTGGGTAAAGAAGGTGCAAGAATCGCTTCCACTCTTCCTGACTCTATTCGGGAGTTTGAGGCTTTCAAGGCCAATCCCAAGAAAGCATCTGTACCCAAGGTTCCCTTCCAGTTGCTTACTTCTTTGGACCTGGACACAAAGCAGTGGACCGAGATTGCATTGAACGGTGGCTGGCACTTTGTTCGTATGAATCTAAACACTTTTGCGCGCCATGGTGTGCTAAAGAATGCGGACGTAGTGTCAAAGCTGGCGGACAAGCTTAGGGACGAGAAAGAAATCTCTAGTTCCAGAGTATTCCCGTATCAACTTCTGATGGCGTACAAGGCTACTGAGGCGTCTTCGGATATCCCCATGCCACTGAAACTGGCGCTTCAGGATGCTATGGAGATAGCTACCAAGAATGTTCCTCCGCTCTCTGGGAACGTATGGGTATTTCCTGACGTATCTGGCTCCATGAGCAGCCCAGTGACAGGCCATCGTAAGGGCGCTACTACTGGTGTCCGTTGTATTGATGTTGCTGCGCTTGTTTCAGCATCAATTCTTCGTACGTCACCCACTGCCAACGTGCTTCCTTTTGACACGCGTATGCACGCCGCTTCTCTAAACCCAAGAGATTCGGTTATGACAAATGCGAAGAAGTTGGCCTCATTTGGTGGCGGTGGTACCACTGTATCGCTCTGCTTTGAGCATCTTCAAGGCAAGAAGGCTGATGTTATCATCATTGTATCGGACAACGAATCGTGGCTAGATAGACCCGTCTCTTCTTGGGGTAGGGCTTCCACCGCCTCTGAGGCTGGCTGGCAGCGCATCAAGGCGAAGAACCCTGACTGCAAGCTGGTTTGCATCGACATTCAGCCGTATGCCACGACTCAAGTCGCCGATGAGCGGAACTCCGTTCTCAACATTGGCGGTTTTTCTGACAGCGTGTTTGAGGTAGTCTCTGCTTTCGCCCAGGGGTCAGACTCCAGCTTTTGGGTTGAGAGAATAGAGTCCATGCAAGTGGACTGAGCTAGAAAGGGCCCGCAATTTGCGGGCCCTTTCTGTTTAAGCAGCACAGGAGGAAGTATGGATTGGAAAAACGTACTATCGTCGCACAACGAGATATCTGTACGAGGAAACATAGAGCAGGCAGACTATCTTGTAGATCGTCTTTCCTTCGAGATAAGGAGGGACGTGGCTGAACATGTCCCTCCCCTTGTGGCAGAGATGCTTTCTAGGTGGATGTGTGACTCACTTAAGGTGACAAAACCTACAGTTCAACTTGTGATGAACCATCCATTGTTAGTCAAATTTCATCCTGCTGACGTAGTACACGTTCTCAATAAAGAACTGTCTAAGTATATTTCCACACGTCTAGTTTTGGATAATTTTGGTGAAATCCGTGGCGTAGAGATAAGGTTGTCGTGATTCCGACTCAATCAGGTTTACGCAAGCGTGTGGGCGCGTCTCTTGACGCCCTCAAGTCAGCGGCAGATACGCAACGTGCTCTTCTTCGTGACGAATTAGGTCGTCGAGAAGACATGTATGGGTGCGACCTAGAGGAGATACGCCGTCTATGGGCTGTGCTGGAAGGTATCCGTCTAGCTCGCAGGGCGTTGATTCGTGTGACGCGAAGAGTAGATGAATTTCCCTCCGCAAAGGTAACGTTGCTGGGACTCTCCAACGATCCCTCAGAGGCGGACCGCCTAGACTCTCCTTCCTTCTACCTAGGAAGGCTTGCCTCACATGCAAATGACGTGCGTATCCTTCTTTCGTTGTTTGATGACGAGGGTCCTATTTGATGTTGTTTTCCAAATTGAAGTGGTTTTGTAACTGCTGCGGTAAGGAGATGAACACCTTGCCTAGTGCTGCCATAGGATCTAAATTTAGGACTTGTTCCTTGGATTGTAATCGCGAGATAGAATGGCGGTACACTCTAGCCATCCTTGGCGAGGAATATACACCTGACCCTAACCCAGTTGGTAAAAGGGAGAAGAACACATGAGATTGTGGGAAGCAATCCTCGTCACTTTCGTTGAAACTCTTCCCCTTCTGTTCTTTGTGTTCACTCTTTTCGTCCTGAAAGGAGTGCACTTCATGATAAGAACGATAGTTCTGGACATCTACAGGATGAAAATAGAGTCAGGAGAAGAGCCCAGTGAGATGCTTTCCTTCTTCTATTCTCGGTTCAGCAAAGAGAAGAAGAAAGAAGAGTACGACCTATGATCGATATGTCCATGGAGGTCGTACCTCTTGTGGCTGTGTACCTGATTTTGGAATCAGAGGCAGTAGCTGCTCTCGACAACAAGCTAAAGCATGCGGCCCTGTCTCATGCCAGAGATTTGGTTTGGCCTCTTCTCACTCCAACTGAACGTTCCGTACTGGTGTCACGGTCCCAGCCTGTATATCCAAGATGAAATCATTATCTCACGCTGAAGTGGTTCATCGTGCAGTTAGGTGGCTTAGAGGCCAAAACAAGTGTTCTACGGTCTATGCCGAAATGACCACTTCCCACAGCGAAGTTCCTGATGTCATTGGTTGGCACAATGGGATCTCTCATGCCGTAGAGTGTAAGATATCAAGGAAGGATTTTCAGAAGGAATTACGCACCAAGGCAGCCGCTATACACAACTGGTGCGGAGTAGGCAGATACAGATGGTACCTAACTCCCAAAGATCTGATACTTCCACATGAAGTTCCTGACTGGTGTGGTCTTGCCTATATCTGTGGGGGAGTAGTCCGTATCGAGAAAGAGGCGCCATGTCGCTCTGAGTGCGATCTTCAAGGCGAAGTACAGATGTTACTTAGTGCCATCAAAAGACTTGAAGGAGGCTTTTCCTTCGACAGAAAAACTGCTCGATGGGAATCCTATAAGAAGAACAGGAAAAGAACATGACACAGCCTGAACTCGTTCGCGAATCTAGATTTACCTTGGCTAATGACTCTGATGACCTGTGGTTTTCGTTGAAGATCTTTCACAACGGCGACGAAACTCCGGACGGTAAAAAGGATCCAAAGGGGTTGTTTTGGAATCAGGAGCTTGTCCTTGTTTCCAATAGCGGAAATAGCACGACCCTGACTCTTACTACCCTGCCCCTAACACCCCAGAGGCTCAGGGAACTTGCTGACCACATAGAAAGAGAATTTGGCCGCGCTACTGTTTCCATTCTTTCTAAATCTGGATTTACCCTGCCAAACAAGGATTTCTCCATCAGGGAAGGAGATAATGTTATGGTGTGGGTAGGTGGCGCTCATCTTGAGGTGTTTAAGCTGCTGTCTGTCGATGAAAACTCGGATACTGCGACTGCTCTCAGCCCCTCTGGGCAAAAGATGAATGTGTTGATTTCTGACATCGAAGGTGTCACCTCGGCTCCTGTACAGTTCGTCTCGGTGAGTCCTTGATACCTTTCTATTTTCCTCTTGAGTTCGTAGACGAGAAGAACAAGCTGGGCTTGTTCAGACACGGAACAGACTTCGGAAATGGAAAGTCAGACCTGGAGATGTTTCAGCGTGATGAGTTCTACGAACTCTACGTAAACCAAAAGGCAAAGAGAAACTTCTTTCAGTATAGTCCGGACCATCTTGGTCTCCTTCGTGATGCTTGCTTGTACATGAAGAGGGTTGGGAGGCTCGACCTTCCAGACCTTCCTATACCTAGAGAGGTACCTTCATTCTTCGCTTCTCTCGCGTCCACTGTGCAGGAAGACATTGTCGTTCTTTCTGCTGGTCACGAGTATAGCGGAAAGATCGTTGCGCTCAGTGTCAATTTTCCTAGTGGGTGGCGGCCCGAACATCTCCTTGGAAAAACGTTCTCTGAAATCCACAAGCCCATTCCTGGATTTCCTATGGGAACGTCTTCTTCCCTTGTTAAGGCCATGGTGACCCGTGGGCCCTACGTTAGGTTTGTGTGGACTGTCACTTCAGAGGATGCTCTCAGTCAGCATCCAGACACCAGGACCGTAAGGTTTTCTTCTCTGGAGGATTCCTACCTACGTGTAGAGAGACAGTCAACCTTTCCTCTTCCAGACAGCGATGGTAGTATATTCCTGATACGTGTGTACGTCTATCCTGTAAAGGAATTGTCAGAAGAAAGAAGGAACATTTTGAGGGAAGCTCTATTGAACATGTCTTCCGATATGGTAGAATACAAGGGATTGTCCGAGCTTGTATCTTTGCTCGGGTGAGTCTCATGCCGAGGTGGCGAAATTGGCAGACGCGCTTCTTTTAGGGGGAAGTGTCATTTATGGCGTGCAGGTTCGATCCCTGTCCTCGGTACCGCTGCATTAGAAAGGATTAGTATGACCCCTGAAGCTTTTTGTTACTGGCTGCAAGGATTCTTTGAGCTGTCTGACGTAGAGACCTTGTCTCCCAAGCAGGTCGAAGCGGTAAAGAACCATCTAAACTTGGTTTTCGAACACGTTATAGACCCCTCCTACACAAGCCACCTGTCGAAGGAAGACGCAGGAAAGGTCCAGGCTCACTTGAACGAAGTGCATAAACCCACTGGCGCATCGAACAAGCTTACTGGTGTGTCGCACAAGCCTGTTTCGTACCGTTGTTGATGGAAGACGTGCATACATGGTTGGATGAGTTGCAGGAAGTGCACTTACACAGGTCTAGTCATGATATTCTAGACTTCATGTTCGAGCACATAGATGACTTGCTTTGTGCTGGAGAGTTCGACAAGGTAGGGGAGCTATTAGACGCTGTAGACATGTCCAAGTTGGACGTTCTTCTGGTGATAGGCTTCTTGTCCATCACGCTGCGTGCGGCTCCTGTGCTTCCTACTCGTCCATCTTTTGTTGCACGGGCAACTGAGCGTATCAGAGAGCTGGACCCCGAACGAATGAAAAGTCTTCTCATTGGATTGGATTGAGTATGCCCAAGAAACCAAAATCCGTTACGGCTAGCTTTGTGGAGAGTCCCTCCTCCTCTATCTCCAAGGTACAACGACCTACTGTAGTGAAAGCTACACTTTCTTTCGAGGGAGTAGTGACAGAGGGGTGTGAGGATGCTGTAATGGCTTTCCTAGGGGATCACCTGCGCCGTTATCCCCTACAAGTAAAAGATGCAGAAGGAAATGTGATCTCCCTTTCCTACAAGGGAGGCGCTAAATTTAGAGTTGAATTCGACAGGCTCGGGATATCCTCTTCTGTATAACTCCTATGGGGTCGTGGCGGAACTGGCAGACGCAGTGGTTTCAAACTCCACCGGGCGACCGTGAGGGTTCGACTCCCTCCGACCCTACCAAAGACACTCTATGTGGGTAACATGTTACACTGACGCCTCTTGGAATCCATCCAAATCCGAGGGAGCAGTAGCCTATTGGCTAAGATCTGACCAAGGTAGAATCGTTGATTCTACGGCTTGTCCTCCGCAGGTCACTTGTAACAATACTGCAGAAATGTGCGCTATTCTTTTGGGTGTGAGAAGAGCGCTGAGAGAGTGGCGAGAAACTGAAGGAATATGCGTAAATACTGACTCTCAGGTAGCCATCACCTACTTGAAGTATGGTGCGGACACTTCTTCTTTGAGAAGAGAAGACTGGTTTGTGTGGCGACGTTGGTTACACAACATCTTGGATAAGAGAAACTGTAGGGTGCGTTTCAAGCACGTAAAAGCGCACCAGGCTCCAAGTAACGTGCGTCACTACCTTAACAACCAGGTAGATTCCATATCACGGGCGGTTCTAAATGCGCAAAAAGTCTGACATCAGTTACCCCTCTTCTCACTATAAAAGGTGGGAGAAAGAGGCTAACTTCTACGTGTATCTTTCTGACCTTCTGGGAGAAGATATTGTTTTAGACCCGAAGGCGCCCGTCTTCGCAGAAGACCAGGCTGTAAGGTTTCTTCTTGGAGATGCGGCTGATCAGGTACACTCCTGGGTAAATAAAAATATCGAGGATATCAGGGATACACTTCCTTCAAACATAGAAGATCTAACTTGGAACCTCCTAAGTTACACTGAGGGATACGAACCTGAGTATATTGCCGTAACGTTAAGGGCTTCTGGTTTCCTAAAGAAAACAGACCTAGAAATTCTTCGTTATGAAGAATCTCAAGCAAAGAAAAAGGCTGCTCGCAAGGTTCAGATTTCTAAGAAAGAAATGAAAGAAAGAGAACAACTAGCGAGGCTCAAGAAGAAATATGAAACACAGCTATAGGAAACGTTCTTTCTCAATTCCCTCTTACGCAGACACTTACGTTCCTAAAGAGGATAGCTCTGGGGCTTTTCTTCGTGGGTGGATAGAAGCAGACCTAGACTTCTGCGAAAATATCCCTTTCTGTGGTATAGGAGGATTAGACCAGCGAGGCGACCCCATGGTTCCATCCTACATTCCTCTAGAACAGGAAGAGGAGTGGCTACTTGGCTACTTTGGTCAAGTGTACTATCGTCTTGGTTCCGACTGGGAGACAGTCAATTTTAGTTGGTCCCCTGCCATTGATCTGAAGTGAGAACTCATGTACATCACAAACACCGACTTCTATCAGCTGGCAATGGTCTACTCCCATTGGAGGAGTGGTCGACACAAGGTGTTGGCGACAGCAGAGGCATACTTCCGCAGGGTTCCAACGGATTTGTCAACAAATGACATTATCATGTCTGGAGCGTATAGGATAGCAGAGCTGGTACACACCTCTTCCTTTCTAGATTCCGTCTCCCTTATTACTAAAGATCTTTTGGAATCTTTCATTCCTCACGGCCACGTTGACGACTTTCACGCCTGGCTTCATAATGATTTTGTACAATCGTTTAAACGTGTCAGCATAGTGTGTGCTCCTGATGGAGAGCGCATTTATTACGATCACCCCGTAGTACAAGTCTGTGGCCCCATATGCTGGGTCCATCTCCTGGAGACACAGATACTCAGTATCTTGAACTCTTCTGTCCGTACAGCATCACTTGCTCACAAGATTCGACGAGTGACTCCTTCTCGAATATCTCTTTTCGAGTTTGGTACTCGTCGAATTCATGAGGCTCAGGCAGTTCATGTGGCAGTGGACTCGATTGTTGGCGGATTTGACGCCACCTCTAATTTAGAGGCAGGCCGAGTCTACGGCACGCCTGTTCGAGGCACTATGGCCCATTCATATGTCATGTCCTATGGTTTGGGTGGGGAGCTATCTGCGTTCAAGGATTTTCTTAGGTCCTATCCCGAAACCAACTCCCTTCTCATTGACACTTACGATGTGAGGAAGGGTATACTTAATGCCATTCGTGCATCATTCGAGACACACATACCGCTCAATGCAGTCCGTCTTGATTCGGGGGAAATTAAGTCTCTGGTTCCGTTCATTAGAACTACCTTGGACGGTATGGGATTCAGCGGGACCAAGATAGTAGTATCTGGAGATTTCTGCGAGGAGAAGATTTCTTCTCTGGGCCAATTCATACCTATAGACGGTATCGGAATAGGTTCCAGAATTAGTGATCCAGGGTTCTCGATGGGCTTCGTCTATAAGCTAGTGGCCGCGGAAGGAAAGCCTGTCATAAAGATGGCTGGAAACAAGACTAGCCTTCCTGGAGCCAAGATTTGGACCAAGCTCGGATCCTGCTCGTATTTATATGATACAACAGCAGACACTGCCACCCTTTCAGAAAGAACAGTCGGGGAGTCCGTTCTCGTCGACTCCGCCCGCATCTTCTTTCCTCGTTTGAAGATGGAGGACGTACGGTCACGTATCTCAGCTCCTCCTTGTGTGTCTTTTTCTCGTTCTTCTGTGTCAGAGTGCTATCATAACACCTTAGAGGCGCATAAGAATGTCATGCCTACTCAGGTTCCTTGGATGGTTAAGGAAGGGTCTTGATCATGGACATTGATTCTTTGATTGAAATGCTTGACGCTAGAGTAGACATCATCAATGAAAGCCTGGTTAGCTCAAGTCTGGACCTGACTCGGGAGACAGCTCTTCTGTCAGAGTTTATTTCTCGTCACCCAAAATCTAACTTTTCTGATGCCATACTGGACCTGAAAAAAATACAACGTAAAATGCTAGATCTTTACACGGAAAGAGCCGCCGAACTATCCCTTCGTTGTGCCTTGATTCGCATTAAAAACAAAGACCAGGATGAAGACTCGGATTCTCCTGATTTTGAAGAATTCGAAACAAGATTTGGCACACTTCACCCAGGCGGAGGGGCTGTGACTTTAGGAGGAACTCCTGTTATCTTAGACGACGAACCCGTGGAAGATTGAGTTTAGGGGGCGTGGCGGAATGGAAGACGCTACGGACTTAAAATCCCGAGGACCATTGGTCTGTGAGGGTTCGACTCCCTCCGCCCCTACCAAAGAATCGCAACAACATGCGCACAGACTCCGATAAGAAATCTGAATACGTATCTAAGATTCTTTCTTATTTGGGAGAAGGATATCCTTCTCCAATAGGAACTAAAATCAGGGACATAGTGGAACACGAGGTAGAGCATCGGCTCAAGATGGGGTCAGTCGATGTCGTTAGAGACTCCATTAATGCCCTAAGTGGAGATTGGTCTAGAGTTATGTCAGACCTTTCCAAAGCTATGGCCAAGGAGCCATCCAGCACTAGCCACGTTGCACGCCGCATCGACGACTCGACCGAGGACGAGAGACTGGTGGCTTCGATGCACTCCTTCTCTAAGCCCAAGGAACAGCGACTTGCCGAGTTCGAGGCCTACTTGGCTGAGGCGGACGAGGATGAACCGGTCGTCTTGGTATCCGCTCGACCGGTCGAGGCGGTGGTTCCCCCGCGTATAGGTGTGGTCGCCCGTGCGGCGCGTCGCCTGGCTGCGATGGTTCGAGACCTCAAAGGCTGAAGACCTCTGCGCACGTGTTCACTCTCGATGTACCCTTCTCCTTCTTCTTCAAAGGAACTATTTCATACTTATCTATAGGTAGGCTATGCGACAAGCATTCCATGCTGTTATTTACCCTATCACAATCCTAGTACGGATTGTGGATAAGGCGTACTTTTCTTATTTGAAGGTCCGCCCCAGACGTAATAATGGACCTGCAGCATGACAGGGCAACCCACATCAGTTCCCTCGTGTCCTGCCTGTGGGTTCAGCTCAATCTACACTGACGGGCATGGCCCCTGTTCTGTGTCATGTGCTCTTAAGTTGACACAGAATGTGTATAGTTCTTGTTCTGTGTCTTTGGACAAGGCATTAGACCTAGTCCATAAAGAGGCCTTAGCAAGGGGTCTCCCCTACCAGCCTCATTTCAGAGACATTAAGGAAGAGCAGTATCGTTACATTCTGGTTTCTGCGAAAAAGACTTCTACGTACTGGAGGTTGGACAGGGATATCCTGTCTTGCGGACTTAACGTAGAGTACACGTGGGTTACACTTCCTCTTGGCAGAGGACGTCTATACCGTGTTGCTCCTTCTTTGCTTTCCTGCCTTCCAGAATCTATGCAGGACTACAAGCTGAAGAATATGTCATTACATCAGCTCGTTTCAATGGCCAGGCTAGACATGTATTGGCACTTTCTTCCTGCTAAATAGGCTTTATCCATGTTATATACCTGGTATGGATACGCTACGTATCAAGCCATCCCGCATCCGTAGGATGAGGGAAATTGACAACCTCAATAAAGAAGCGAAGGAGGTCTTCGATGAACTCAAAGAACACCGCAGAGAACGTCAGCGCCTGGCGAGAAAAGCCAGAAAGATGGCTAACAAGGTGCAGAAGTATTATCCTGACCTTCGAATCCTGGAAGATTCCTCTGAACTAAGTCTTCATTCTCAGATGGAGGACATAGCCCGATCTCTTCATCTTTCAAACGACCCTGACGAAGAAGACCCCATGAACGAGGCCACCTCTTTGTTCGAGAAACTGTTTGACTTCTTTCGCCGACTTAGCTATGTTCCTTGGGCTTGACTTATCTCTTTCTTGAAAAGACCCCTGACATCAGGGGTCTTTTCCGTTGGGTGTATTCCATGCTATTACTGTTATTTTTTGTGCTCCTCATGGCTCTTCTCTACATGAAGAAAACTGGCTACATTTCCCTAAATAGAAAGGATTGACAAATGAAGCTCGTAGATGTTCGTTGCCTATCCTGTGGGCATATTCAAGAAGATTTCCTTCCTGCTTATGGAGATCCCGAGTGGGAAGTTTGTGAAGCATGCGGATCCTCCTCAATGGAGGAAGTTCGAGGAGAAATTGTTCCCTCTTCTTCCTCCAAGGCTCCAAATTCTGGGGCCGGTCCTTGGGGCTGACCTGTAAAGGAACGAAAATGACTCAGCACGACCTTCCCTACTTATCCCTTCTTTCCTCCATACTAGAGAATGGAGTTCGTAAAGAAAATAGAACAGGCGTAGACACCATCGGCCTACTCGGATACCAGATGAGGTTCGACCTTACTGCTGGTTTTCCTTTATTGACGAGTAAGAAGCTACCCCTGCGCTGGATCTTTGAGGAGCTTCGATGGTTCCTCAGCGGCTCAGTAGATGTGCGAGATCTCCAAGCTGCTGGAGTAGACATTTGGGATGAGTGGGCGACAGAAGCCCACAATAAGAAACATGGTCGTGAGTGGTGGAACATGGGTCCAATTTACTCCCATCAGTGGAGGAACTTCGGAGCCACACCCATTCTTAATACTTATGGAGACCCTGACACAAATATCACTGTGCTTGACGAACGCAATCAACGTAAGTGTGTTGGTTATGCGTCAAATGGATTTGACCAGATTGCCTGGCTCTCGGGTCAGTTCTACGCCAAGAGCAACAGCCGACGTTTGATTTTGACAGGATGGAACCCCGCAGAAGCTGACTTGGTAGCCCTGCCTCCCTGTCATACCTTCAGCCAATGGACCGTCCAAGATGACAAACTTCACTGTCATCTTTTCCAACGTAGTGCTGACGTATTTCTTGGAGTGCCTTTTAACATTGCAAGTTACTCTCTGCTAACTCACATGTTTGCAAAGGCCTGCGGTCTGCAAGTTGGTTCGTTTGTTCATACGCTTCACGATGTCCACATCTACGAAAATCATGTGGATCAAGTTAAGGAACAGCTTTCACGAACTCCTCCTGCATCTCCACAGATAGTTCTATCCGATGATGTAGCCTCTCTTCACGTGTGGGATGTAAAGTGGGAGCACATCAGTCTTGTTGGGTATAATCCGCTGGCTAAGCTGTCTGCTGACGTTGCAGTATGAATCTCACCATAGACTACTTGAAATCTTGCAGCAAGATTCACTTCTTTGGCTTGGGGTTTATACAGGTCAAGTTGAATGACTCTGTTCGTTATCACTTCTACTGTCCGGATCTTCCTCAATTCACAGACAGTCCTCACGACCATAGATATTGGTTTGTGTCTACTGTTTTACGTGGTTCTCTACGCAACAAGATATGGGAGATAGACCCTTCTGAGGGCGGTCGTCCTAAGATTCAACGTTACGATTCATGTGGGTCAGGCGAGGCTCCTCCTAGGCTCACATGTGAAGTGCAGGCCAAGGTACGCACAGAGTTTGTTGTACAGGAAGGGTCTCAATACTTTATTCCTGCCGATGTGTTTCATCAGGTTATGGCGGTTTCCTTACCCTGTATCACTATGATACAAAGAGGGCCCAAAGAGAAAAAGTTCGCCCGCATCCTTGAAGACTTTGATACGGTTCCTGTGTGTCCATTCTCTAAGGTATTAGAGGAGCATATTTTGTGGGATCACGTCAGGTCCTGTCTGTAACCACTCAAGAGGTATTTAGTATGAAGAAGAAAGCGCACGAATTAGAAGATGAACTCGATGGTGTCCTTGGTGAAGTGGACGATGACGAGATTGACGACGAAATCGAGGACGAAGATGATGAGGAGGACACTCCTCCTGCTCGTCCAGCCTCGCCTGTAGCCAGACCAGTTCGTCCCGTATCGTCCGCTCCAGCTCCTGCGCCTTCCCTGGGTGAGGAGGAAGAAGTGTCTGCTGCTGAGTTTGACGCTGCAGCTAAGAAGCGAAGGGATCAGCAGGTGGTGAAGGATTACCTTCAGCGCAAGAAGGATGAGGAGACAATCTCTGTGGACGAGATAACGGAGCTTCTCATCTCTGGCGATCAGGATAAGATTCTAAACGAGCTGTACCACTACTGTACAGACAATTCTGGAATCAAGAGAGCAAAGCAACTTCTTCGCGAAGGAAAGGCTCGTGCCACTGCTCGCATTGCCAGAATCTCTGGTGTAGTGGGCGTTATGTTGGATGAGCTGAAGTCAGAGAACGAAGGAAAAGATTGACTATGGCTTTTCTGGAGGGAGACTTGGTTTTGGACGCTGGCCGAAAGAACTTTGAAGATGCCGTATGCATCTGTGTCGGTGACAGCTACGCATGGAACAAAGGTCATACAAAAGTAGACTTGTACGCATTGTTTTCTCCTGACGGAAATGTACTTAGTAGCGGGATCGTGCAGCGAAGAAGGACCCGCAGTTCGTCTACCCTAAAACCTTTTAGTATGGACTCGCTGAAAAGTAAGTCAGTTCCATCTCCTCTTCCTCCCTCTGCTTTTCATTCTCCGGCGCAGATAAAAAGGTCCTTCTTCAGAGAAAACCCCGAACTGGTTCTCAGCTACGTGGAGATGGTGGGGGTGGTTGTCATAGTAGACGATAACGGACAGACACGGATGACTCTTTCTTTCCCTACTGCGGATTGACCATGTGGTTAGACCTAGAGTCCTTTGTTTCTTCCTACCAGGGGCCTAAGCTTCGTCTGTTGTTCACAGGAGCTGGAGCATGGGCCTCTGGTCTTTTAGGCGTTCCTGGCGCGTCTTCTGTCGTGGACAGCTTGCACATACCCTATTCCTACGATGCTGTTCGTTCCTTGCTAGAAAAGTGGCACCCCAACGCAGATACAGTCTTGGAGAATAGTGGAGCCGTATCAGCAGAAATGGCCACCGCTTTGCACTTGTGCAATTGTCATGACTTGGGATCGCTGGTTCCTGTTACTGTTACAGCTGCCATAACTACTTCAAGGTATCGAAAGGGAGACAACCACGCCTATATTGTGGTGGGTCATCCTTCTTCCTTTGATGTCTACCACTTAATCCTAGACAAGCTTTCCGAGCAAGAGCACGTCCAGCCCATGATAACTACAAAGAGATACGTACAAGATAGAGTAATTGGAGAAGTAGCTCTTTCCTTAGCGTGCTCTCTTTCCCACCCACTTTTATCCGAACTCATGGAAGGAGGTTACCTTGTCAGACTTTCCTAAAATGTACCAAGAAGGAAGACTGGGGCCTATATCTCCACGATATAGACTTGGGGAGATGCACGTTCTTTCTGGGTCTTTTAACCCTCTGCATGATGCCCACCGTTGGATGTACGAATCCATTGACGAGGACAACTTCGTTGTTCAGAACTACGGTAGAGAGGGATATGCTGTTGCTGCCACTACCTCAGATAAGTTCTTCGAGATTTCTGTGAGAAGAGTGGGGAAAGAGGATCTAGATTCCTCTGAGCTGTTAAAAAGACTGACTCAATTCAACGGGTACTCTAAGGTCCTGGTCACTGATAGTCCTCTTTTCTCTGATAAATACGAATATCTTCGACCACATGCAGAGAAGGTCATTTTCCACATAGGGTACGATACGTACGCTAGACTTGTTGCCATGAGTAGCCTGCAGGAAGTCGGGGAATTAGGTTGTTTATTCTGTGTTTGGCCACGAGAAGGTCAGTCCTTTACCAAAGGACCTAAAAACTGCTATCCTTCTCCCCTTGAGCTTCCTGCTCATTTGTATGGCATGAGTAGTACAAAAATACGAGCCTCTAGAGGGGAGTGAACCCTGGTCATATTAGAATAGAAGGAGGTCGCCATGCGACAACTAATTCTATTCTTGACTGTTTTCTACAGCTCCTTCGGAGCGGCCCAAACCATTGATCCCTCTGTTGTGGCAGAGGCTCGGGCGTACTTCATTCGTGGTCAGTCTGCTTACGCTGAAGAGCGTTGGGAGGACTGTGCCCGTAATTTTGAACACAGCTTCAGAGCTGTATTCGCTCCGGAGCTTCTCTACAACATTGGTCTGTGCTACGAGAAGGCATCCAATTTGTCTTCTGACGAGGACGCTCTTCCTTTGATGGAGAGGGCTGTCGCTGCCTACACCAGATACCTGAGAGAACTTCCTGAAGCACAGGATGCGGTTCAGGTTCGAGTTTCCCTAGAGGACCTTCGTCTGATGATCTCGCGAGTGAGAAATCAGCAGGAGGCGGAAACACAAGAGGATCCTCCTCCTCTTTCTGAGGAAATCGAAGCGGAGGATTCTCCTCCATACGTCGAAAGCTACCTAGAGCTTCCCGCTCTAGTCGTGTCCGCACCACGCCCTAGCTTTGGATATAAGTTGACCGTTTCTGGTGCTTCTCTTACTGTAGCCTCTTTTGTGGCAGCCCTTGCCACCGGATTGCGCTCCAGGGGTATGTTCCGTGATCTTGCGTCTTCTTGCGGCCAAACTTCTGAGGGTTGTAGCTCTGAGGATATTTCCAGGGTTGCTCGACTTAGGCGTACCTCCAGCATTTTCTACGCAGTATCCGGTGCCTTCATGGCGGCTACGGGCGTAGGATTTGGTCTGGAGTTCAATCGAGAGTCGCGAGAGGTGGGAGCCTTCGTCAATCTGGCTCGGTCTTTTTGACATCCTCTGGCGCTACGAATTCTTCTACAAGAGCCGGAGCGCCAGAAAGCCGGATTCCCCACGCAAGGTGAGCGTCACACACCTTGAAGGAGTCTCCGGACTTGGATGCTTTTAGTTTCCACGACACGCTCATAGAGCACGGAGATCCGTCTTCTTCCTTAAAGAAGCACAGGTCTACCGTTTTCATTCTTCTATGGGGTCTGCGTGCGGGTTTGAGTACAGGCTTTGTCATTTAGGATTTACTCCCTATGTCAGTAGATAACGAGAAGTCTAACATTCGTCACATGGTCAACTCGTTTCGAGGGTGGCCATTCTACAGCTCTGTCTTCAACCCGCTAACTGGACTTATTGTGAGAGAGGTGGAGGAGGTAGACCCTCACGACAGTAGGGGTTACGGCCTGGCGTCTGTCTACTCCAAAACACAGGACCGTAAAGAGTGGGACGCAATAAGAGATGAGTGGAACCTCAAATACGGAACCACTTTAAAGTACGACGATCGTGAGTTTCATCGGGTCTCTTACCTTCGCTCTGACCGAGCGTTTTCTCCAGTTCCTGAGACAATTGATATCAAGGTAAGTGACTGGTGCTCACATGGGTGTAAATACTGCTACATGGACTCCACAAAAAAGGGAGAGCACGCACCTAAGGATTTGCTAGTCAAGATCTTCGAGGGGTTGGATTATCCTCCGTACCAAATCGCTTTTGGTGGAGGCGAGCCAACAGCACACCCTGATTTCCCCTGGTTTCTCAAGTACACACGGGAACAGGGAACTGTTCCAAACTACACCACTGCGGGATTTATCTTCCGAGAGGATGTTATTGACGCCACCAATAAGTATTGCGGTGGGGTGGCTCTTACTTACCACGCCTTTAAAGGCCCTGATTATTTCAAGGAAATTCATGATAAGTGGCGGAAAGCGTTGGCTCCCCGTGTGCAGCTCAACGTGCACGTTCTTTTTGATGACGATGTAGCTAAGTCCATTTGCGACCTTATTCGAGTAGGCCTTCGGGATTTAAACATCGTACTTCTTGCTTACTACCCTGAGGTAGGTAGATCGTCTGTGCAGGGGTCTCCTTCAAAGAAGACTTACGCGGAAGAATTTCCTGCCGTACTGAACGATATGACCAAAGCAAGATACCGTATAGCCTTCTCTGAGGGGCTCCTTCCTTACTTCTTGAGCCACGAGTTTCCAGAGGTGGACGTGAGATTTGCTTCCCAGCAGGAAGGCTTATTTTCGTGTTACGTGGATGACCATGGAAGAGTTTCCCATTCGTCTTTCTCTCCTCCAACAGAGGAAGACCCCTCCATCTACACAACTCGATTTCAAGAGTTGTGGGAAAAACTTCCCTCAACTCCTTACTATAGAACTGCTCCTTCTGTATGCGGAGAATGTAAACACGAACTTCAGTGTAACGTTCCTCATCCAATTCACTTCATGTCGTGCGCTTATGCTAAGCATAACTCGGGCCACTTAGGGAAACTACGACTTCCCTTAGCCTGAACCCTGTACATACTGTAGGTCAGGAGAACTACGATGATTCGATCCTTTTCTAATCTAGACGATCTCTTCTCTGCGATGGATGCTGATCGTGGTCATGCAGATTTGAAGGTTGAGCCCTGGCAAGAAAACCTAAAGCCCGGAGATTTTTTTCTTCGGATCGTAGATGGCGTGTACATCTATGGAGAGGTTCTGGACCCTGCTCTTCCTACCTGGGAGAATGCTTCTGAGGAAGACCTGGAAGAGTTGAGAGAATCGGCGGAGCTGTATAAAGAAGACCACATGAAGCACTTCAGGTTTTGTCGTTGCTTCTCCCGGTACTGTCCAGAGGGCGAGCTGGGAGACGTTCATGTGAGTACTGTCTCCTTGTTTCTGCACTCCGATGACTTTGCTGCAGCCAAGGAAAGTAATTGGTTGTTGTGAGGCACGAAGTGCAGAAGCAGTCGGCGGACGCCCCCACTACTCTTGAAGGCAAGAAAATGGGCCAATCCATCATTTCCAAGCGGGTCGTTAAAATCTTAGCGTCTGTGTTCGGCGGAGGAGTGCTCCTCTTCTTCGCTATGGGCTTGTGGAGGCTTATTCCGTCGTGTGGGGCCTCTTTTGAGAGATCCCGTCGAGCTGAGGTACAAGACGCCGTTGAGGAGTGTGTTGAGGCGTGCGTTGCTCGCAACGGGAAACCTTCGTTCGACCCTATCGCTAAGTACGTCTCAGAGGTTAACTGCCTGTGTGAGATGTTCTGATCAGACGACAGAGACGTAGACTAGGTTCATTGTGAACGACGTCTGATAACTGTAAAGAGATTTAACTTGGCCTACACCATATCTCCTGGATTTTCGTTTGAACTCCCGATCTTTTCACACGGTGAAATCAAGGGGTCCATACTATTGAAGGAGTCCAACGGGCTGTTGTCAGTTGTGGCTACTGTGAAGGAGGATATCTGTCGAGTTGTAGAAAGAGACGGAACAACATCCGTTTGCTTGAAGCTTTCTGCCTATGAGACAAAGCAACTGGCTGCCAGTTTAGACAGTTCCATTGGAAAGATTCTTACCCCAGGTGAACAGCTCGCTGCACTTTTAGACGCTCACCCAAACGATCTAAATCATGTGGCTACTTTGTTGGGCTTGAAGCCTCGTGTAGTTAGCAGAGGGGAAGACATCAATGGCAGTTACTGACAAACTTTCTCAGGAGCAGTTGGATAAGTTGCTTCTTGCGGTCGAGAAGTGGCGCGAGTGGGCAGGCGCGGAGGGTGGTTGTCCGCATCACACCGACTATGCTGCTTACTGTCGTGCCTGCGAGTGGGATGAAAACGTAAATGAGGCGTTGTGGTGGGCCTCTGCTCCACTTGAGAAGCCATCCACGGTAGCATCCACGGTAGCAGGAGACCACAATGGGATGTGACATTCATTGCCACGTTGAAGTTCGTACTGAAGATGGATGGCAGCATGTGTGGCCTCCACTCGTAGCGGAGACGGAGGACGTTGAAGCCTGTCCTGAGGAGTACGTCAATTTTCCTGGGACAATAGTCTCTTCTTACGAGGAGTACCAAAAGGTAGCCGCTCCCTGGGACCACCCTCTACGGATTCGCCGTAACTACAACTTGTTCGCTATCTTTGCTGATGTTAGAAATGGCATCGGGTTTGCTGGGACCAAGACTGGCGAAGGGTTCAACATCATTGCTGAACCGCGTGGTATTCCTGATGATGCTAGTATAGAGACGGCGTGGGACATACAGTACTGGGAGGGGGACGCCCACAGCCATTCTTGGCTTACCCTCAAGGACCTTCTAGACTTCGACTGGGATCAGACTACCAGCCATGTCGGAGTCGTGTCTCCACGGGAGTTCGTTCATTGGAAGGAACATGGAGTTCCGTCTTACTGGTCTGCAGACGTATCGGGGCTCACCGTCCTAGAGATCTCTAATGAAGAAATGGAAGCCCATCTTGCTTCTGGTGGTGGCTCGACCAACGAAGCTGGACTCTTCTTGTACACCACTGTTACGTGGGAATCCAAGTACCGAGACAGTGTAGGGTCTCATTTCTTTGATGTGACGATTCACGCCCTGAAGCAGTTGGGCGACCCCGAAGAAGCAGAAGACGTTCGTCTCGTATTCTTTTTCGACAACTGATATGGACAGTAACGAACGACTTCGTCTCTACAATGCAGTATGGGCGTGGAGACAACTTGCTATTAACAGATATCGACCAGCTCCCAGGTTTGAAAGCATTTTCAGTCCTCCTGGGTCTGGCTACCACGACTCTAGCTACCGTTACGCCGTGGAAGTGGCGTATGGCGACCAGTTCCGTTCAAAACTAAACAGTTAGAGCTGTCCCAGCTTTCGTTCCATATAAGGAAGTCCAAGATCGTCTGCTTTTTGTTTGATGGCACGCAAGATTCCCGTCTTGCCGATGTAAAACACTGCCAGTGTGTGCTGGGACTTCCTCTTCTTTCCTGGAAGGCGTACTCGAACCTCACGAAGGTAGGCATGCCGATATTTGTGATTCTCAGATGCAAACCTTCTGTGTAAGAACTCTTGCATCAGATTGAAATTAGAGAGCCACGACGCGTGCCCTACAACGATCAATCTATGCGTGTGAATTCCGGTACAGTGAACGCAACCATCACCATCAATGAATCCAACTATCAAGGAGAATAGTAGATCATCGGTCAAGCCCGTCAGGTCGCAAGGCTCATAAGTCTTCCTGCTAGAAATGTTGAACTTGGCCCGAAGTTTTCTGACTACATCCACGTTAGTGAGTTTCACTCGGTACTGGTCTTGCTCAAGTTCCTGAATCTTGTTTGTGGATCCCACGAAAGAGAGGAACCTATTCAGGTGGTCAAGGTCCTTTTCTGCCACCCCTAACTGAATCCTTCGGTCGGTGAATCCCCCGTCCGCCATGAGGAAACCCAGCCAATAGTAGGTGACAGGGTTGTCGTGAAGCAGAATAGACAGGTCTGCCTTCTTCTTAGCAAAACTCTCATGCCTCAAACCGAGAACGAACGCCTTCTTTTTTATAGCTTCCCACTTGCGACCTTGTAAGCCTTCTATCATTTCTTTTTCTGGTAGCTTGCCATAATTGGCTCGCAGCCAGTCAAGTTCATCTGACGTCCATTTCAAATATATTCTCTTTGACACAAAGTCTCCTTGAGTGTATATGTACACTACAAAGAGTAGTTCTGTAAACTAGAAAGTGAGAAAAACTCCAATGCCTATGAAGATTGAACTTCTGATAATAGACCCGCAGAAGGACTTCTGTGACCCCAACGGAAGTCTGTTTGTGCCAGGAGCGCAGGAAGACGTTAAGAGGTTGGCCTCTTTGGTTTCCCGTCTAAAGGGAAAGCTCAACGACATTCATGTCACTTTAGATTCTCACCGAAAGGTGGACATCAGTCATCCTATCTGGTGGAAGAATTCGAGCGGGTCTCACCCGTCTCCGTTCACTATGATTACGGCGGCGGACGTTGAGAGCGGCACGTGGACCACATCTCAGCCTAGCGCCTACAAGCGTTCCTTGGCCTATCTGCGTGCCCTGGAAGCCAGCGGTAGGTATCCTCACGTTATTTGGCCTTACCACTGCCTCATCGGTGACGAGGGTCATTCTGTGGCATCCGAACTTTCGGCGGCTATTCATGAGTGGGAAGATCGTTACGCCATGTGTGACTTCGTCACCAAGGGAAGTAACCCCTGGACCGAGCACTTCAGCGCTGTGATGGCTGAGGTTCCTGACCCTGAGGACGAGAGCACTCAGGTCAACGCACGTTTCATCGAAACGTTGGAGTCGGCAGACGTCATTTTGGTTGCGGGCGAAGCCCTTTCGCACTGTCTTGCCAATACCGTGAGAGACATCGTCACTCACTTTTCGGATCCCAAGTACGTAGAGAAGATTCACCTCCTCACGGATGCGTCGTCGAACGTTCCTACGTTCGAGAAGTATGGCGAAGACTTCGTTCGTGACATGGTTGCTAAGGGAATGAAGGTCACCACGACCACAGATTTCTTGGCCTGACGGTTAGGTTGACCCATGAGACCCATTGTTCAAGATAGCTACTTGTCTCGCGATATCTTTCCTATCTTGGAGCAGGAGGTTCCATGGGTAAACAGGTCGTCTCCTAGAGACGAATGTTTTATGGCACTCGAATCTGCTCCTCAGGTGTACAGTTATGGGAACTCCAACGAGCACCGAAAGGCTCTACACACCTACACGGCAGTTCCCATGCATGAAGAGGTTCGTAGGATAGCCGAAAACCTCAATAAAGATTTCGAGTGCTCGTACAACGTTTGCGTGTTGAACTACTACAAGGATCAGCACCAGCATCTAGGATGGCACGCTGACGACTCTCCGGAACAGGACCTAGACCACCCGATTGCAGTGATTGCTTTCGGGGCGTCTAGGTACTTTTGGTGGAAACCTCGTACACAAAAAGGTGAGATACCGGAAGACCAGAAGATTCTTATGAAACCTGGAGACTTGGTAATTATGCCTGGAGGATTTCAGGCTGACCACCTCCACCGCATTCCTAAGCATTCTGAATCTTGTGGCGGAAGAATTTCTCTTACTTTTCGTAAGTTAGTACGATGACAAAATCCATCCCCTATCACGAAGATACGGCATACTCCAGGGCCGTCACCGCAGCGAACCTAGCGGGGTACAAGGAACTCCCCTATAGGTCTTCTGACGGATATACTGCTGTACTGGACGCATTCAAGAAAGAGGCACTTGATTTCGTTCCTTGCCCAGACGGAAAAGACCCCTACGAAGAGGGGTGGGGACATCTTAAGGGCCTCATAGATAGGATTTTCCCACTTCAGCTCGTCGGGGACTGTCTTCGGACCATGAGTAGGTCAGCACACCCTTTTCACGAATCTTATCTGTGGGGTGCTTCTGAAGAAGACGAAGGAGACGAAGTTCCGAACCTGGTTCCGTTGGTAAGGTTTCGTACTCTTCATCACTACGGACATTATGCTTTGTTTAAGCCTAGTGTAGCTGAGGTTCTTGCACAGATACCCTTCGAGTATGTGACCAAGACCGACTTCTTCTACTTAGAAGGTCCTGATACTGCAGACGATCTGAACAAAGAATTGTTGGCATTGGATGCAGGATTTCATGTGGCTATGTGTACTCTTTACTCTGAACCTTCAAAGTGCAGGAATTCCTGATCAATGACTACTAAAGAGGACACTATCGAAGAGATATCAGACATGTTGGATAGCCTATCAACAGCCGAATCGTTGAGGATCTTCCGTAAGCTGAATACAGGAGATCTGCTTACTCTAAGCATTGCTATCCGCAAGTACGGCGATGAGAGAGAACAGACTACTAAGGAACTCCTGCAGGGGGATCACGAGCTATGAGCTACGACATTGAATTAGTAGATCCTGTAAGCAGGTCTGTTTTGAAGTTGGAGCACGCCCACCATATGCACGGGGGAACCTATGCTATGGGAGGGACTAACGAACTTCACTTGAATATAACCTACAACTATTCCAAGCATTTCTATCGTGTGATGGGAGAACTTGGAATTCGGTCTCTCTACGGACTGTCTGGGGCGGACAGCATTCCGCTACTGGAACAAGCAATTGCTAACCTGAAGGACGAGGTCTCAGAAGACTACTGGGAGCCTACAGAAGGGAACGCGAAGAGATCTTTGATTCAACTTCTCACTATGGCTAAGCTGAGACCTGACGGAGTCTGGAGAGGAGACTGACATGATCCGTAAAATTACTCCTCCCGCTTCATCTTACGAAGAAGCACCAGTTTTCCCTACGTGCTCCCAAGTACGAGGAAGATTGGTGACTAGAGTATTTGACTTGGATGAGGACGTTGGGACGGATTGCGAAGCATGGATCCCCGACGGGGACTTCCTGTTCAATTTTGAGATAAAGAATGTTAGAATCGAGCATTCTAAACTGCTGATTTTAGACCCTGTAGACAATCGTCTTTCCTCCTGTTCCATGTGGGATCCTGTGTTTGGAGGAGCTTTTGGCGCTCCCGCCCTAGGAATCAAGGTTCCCTCTGGAATCCTGCATTGGGTCTTCTTTGAGGATACCTCAGTTCAAGGAACAGGTCAGGGTCTTACTGCCAACATTGAAAATGTTCAAGTTGACAACCAGACGTTGGTCCTTCCCTCTGCCTACATGGACAGGCTAGATGAGCTTAAGTACTCCAAGCGTCCTTTTTCTGTATCTTTCTTGGAAGAGCATCTCATTGATTTCATAGACAGGGAAGTAGGATATTCCGAACTACGGAATAAGTTCGTGATCAACCTAAACTTTCATCGAGTTACTGTGCAACTGTTTGAAGGAGACCACAGGGAAGTAGGTCCCTGGCAGTCGTGGAAGTGAGAAGAAAATGGAAGACAACAAGTCAGAGAAGTTCAGCGTAGATATCTCCTTGAACCGAGAGGAGATCCTGGACCAAGTAGTATGTGTTTTGGTCAGGTCCCTTGCGGAAGGTAAGGTAGAACGAAGTAGTGGATACTACGATCCTGACGGAGACTGGGTTGATACCGACATCAAGGTATCTCCTGGAGGTACGTTTGAGCAGACCCTGCGAAACCGCGTGTCCACTATGTTGGACAAAAGGCTGGCGGAGGTTTTGAACGAGAGCCTCAAGTCTCAGTTACGTGATATGGTAAAGTCTCGTCTGGAAGAGATTGCTGAGAAGGGTTTGCCCGAGTTCGACCGATACGGAGAGATGCGCTTCACGCCTTGGTCTAAGGCGGTTGCTGTTGCGCTGGAGGGTCTCACTAAGAAGTCTTCCTCCTACGATGACCCGAAAATCTCTACAATAGCTAAGGATGCCTTCAGGGAAAAGATCACTAAGGTACTGGAAGAAGAGAGTACAAAAATCAAAGCTACTATTCGAGCCGCTGTAGATGAACAGCTTTCTGGTACTGTGATCAAAACGTTGCGCGACGCCATTGGCCTTCGCTGAAAAGTGTAAAGGAGTCTTACCATGCCCATTCTTTCTGACAACGACGATAGTCTTGAGAATCATTCGATCAAGGGTTCCACCTACGGATTCTCTGCGAAGAGAATCGACGACCTTGGCGCTGCCGAGTACACACTGGTAGGTATCGCCGTGGACTCGTCCTCCTCGGTGGTCGACTTCGAATCAGAGATCAACAAGTGCATCCAAGAGATTGTAAAGGCTTGTCGCCTGTCGCCTCGTGCCGACAATCTTATGTTGCGTCTGGTCGAGTTCAATTCGAATCTATCGGAGATTCACGGGTTCAAGCCTCTTACAGAGTGCAATGTGGATGACTACACAGGTGCTGTTCGTCCTTCGGGTATGACCGCTCTCTACGATGCTTCGTGCAACTTGGCTCAGTCCATCACTCAGTACGGAAAAGATCTGTCCGAGAACGACTTCTCTGTAAACGGGATTCTGTTCGTCATCACAGATGGAATGGACAACAGGTCCACTTTCACCCCTTCCTCGGTTGCCTCTGCAATTAAGGACGCTGTTCGAGCAGAAGCTTTGGAGTCCATGGTGACCGTTCTTATTGGCGTCAACATTCAGGACAAGAGCGTCAGTCAGTACCTCCAGTCTTTCAACAAGGACGCTGGATTCACTCAGTACGTGGAGTTGGACAAGGCAGACGCTAAGAGCCTGGCCAAGCTCGCGGCTTTCGTCTCGAAGAGCGTCTCGGCGCAAAGTCAGGCGCTAGGTACGGGCGGTCCGTCTCAATCACTCTCTTTCTGAAGCCCTCAGCCCCAATAATAATCTGTGGAGTACAGTATGAATTCAGACCATGCACCGGATGAAATAGGCTACAGAGCGTCGGACTACAACTCCTTCTGTCTCTCTGTGGGGTATGCAGAGTCTACCTTCTTAAGCTCCCTCACGTTTGTGTATCAAGGTGAGACTACAGAACTTCGACCCACCAAAGTAGAGGCGTGGAACGAGGCTTTTGATTCGCTTGCATCAGTACTTTTGGAATTCTCCGAAAGGAGGTTTGGAGGCAAGCACTCCTGTTGTGTAAGAATGCCTCCAGAGGCTATGTTCTGCTCCTCTTGCGGCGCGAACCTCTCATTCAGAAACGAATCTGAAGACGACTATAGGCACTTTGTGGTGCGTAATGCTTTGGGTTGGCTGTGGACGGCAGAGAACCACGAAACACCTGAAGAGATCGATTTTGACCAGGTGTGGTCTTCTGTGTATAACGAAGACGTGGTTATTCTGCGCTCATTCGTTCAGTATCGAGCTGAAGAATTCGTGGCCTGGTTTACCCACCATCGTAAGCATCTCAATAGATATTGGAACTCAAAGGTAGGGTTCTGGGATAACGTTTTCGTTGAACAGGTTTCTCCTTTTTCTATGGTTGGAGGCTGAATGTCGGAAGATAGATTTTGGGTTGCTTTTCCTACAGATTTGTTTGAGGAGCAGGCTCCTGGGAGTGATGCTTCAGGTCACCCCATCGTTCGTGTGACGGATGAGTTTATTGGACCATTTCAAGACGCTAATGAAGTCATTGCGGCTGTAGAGAGTCTTCCTTATGGTGACATGGCGGTGGTCGCTCAATGTGACGCTAGTGAGGGCATTTTGCCCTTCCTCGTTCTTACCGCAGCCTTTTCTGCCGTGAAAGCTGAGCCTGCCACCCTTCAGATTCGTGTACTTCACCACTTTATCGTGACAGGTAAAGAATTCCCTACTGCAGAGGACACAGGTTACGCAACTAAGACAGTGGCGGAAGAGAAGAAATCTAACACTCGTCGCTCCTTGAGCCGCACAAAGAAGTGAGAGACTCGTACCAGTGGCTGCACGTGATAAGCGCCCCTCTGTGTGGACCTCCGCACGTATCCTCCGTGCTCTGTTGCGTACGGAGGATCTGTTCTCAACAGGGCGGGAACTTACACCAGTTCGTCACAACGAGCACCACACTGTAAACAGTGATGAAGACCTGGTCAGCCACTTGAGATGGATGGTGTTGGCCCTACCTTCTCTAGTAGAGGAGGGTCATAAGGATAAGGCACTTCGTTGGCTGGGCTTCGTACAAGGAGCCCTGTGGGCTAAGGGTCTGGCCACCATATCAGATCTAAAGAGTTGCAACAGGGAAGAAGTACCTGTTGACCTAGAAGTAAACGACTTGGTCATTCTTGCTACGGAGCCTTCTCGCTCCTTTAGAGTGGCTAAGATATCCCACGGGTATGACCCTGGAACAGGACTTGCTCTTTTGCTTACTGAAGCAGAAGGCCACCGTCATGGGTGGGAAGACATACAGCTTCTTCGTAAAAAGTGAACAACCTAAGAGAGAAACAGAAGAGAACATGACCAGCATTCAGACAGATAACAACAGCATCAAGACTCGCTACATTCGTAGTCGCAAGAACCCCGATCAAGTCATGACCCTTGTGACCAAAATCGACGGGGATACTCTTACTTTTGCCGTTGCAATCAATTCCCCGCCTCGTAAGCACGCCCTTGATCGCACAGGTCAGGTGGTGTGGGGCAGGACAGGGGACACTTTCTCTCGCAAGACAGGGTCTTCCATTGCTCTCGGACGTCTAGGCTGTGAGCGATCTCGTCGTGTCGTGAAGTTCAATCAAGACGAACAGCACCCTCTCCAGGTGGCACTCAGTACCCTGTCCTCTCCAGAGGAGCAGAAGAAGAACCCCCTGGCTGCTCGCATCGCTTCGGCCCACATGGCAGACTTGGTCTCTTCGCTTCTTCGCAGCAAAAAGACTCCGAACAAGCCTAATGGCAATTACGAGCATGATCATGCTCTTGTCATTCTTAAGCTGAAGGAGGCAAAGAAGGCAGCCAAGAAGGCCACTCCTGAGAAGACCCCTTCTAAGAAGGTTGCCTCTAAGAAGACTGCTCCTAAGAAGGTCACCAAGGTGAATTCCGAGGAGAAGCGGAAGCTGAACCATGCCCTAACCAAGGCACTCTCCAAGAAGTCCAAGTGACATTTTGAGTCTTAGGGAAAGGGGTGCTTCGGTGCCCCTTTTCTTTTTCCTTCCTGTTGAGGTCCTTATGCACAGCGATAGTTTTTTCACCATCGGGTCTACTCATAGAGTATGTCAAGATTATGCCATGTCGGGCAGGACTCGATGGGGTAAGTCTTTTGCTATTTTGTCGGACGGATGCTCAGGAAGCCCCAATACCGACTTTGGTTCTAGATTTCTGACTAGAGCTGCGTATTGGGCACTCAATCAGTTCAACAACTCCTTTCCTTCTGGCAGTCTTCACATAACGGCCTCGGCCTTTGCCAGCCAGATGGCCTCCTCTTGTAACATCGAGTTTGAATGTCTGGATGCTACCCTGCTCATGGCAGTGGAAGGAACGAGCGGAGAAAAGGAGGGCGTGTGGGCGTTGGTGTTTGGGGATGGCGTGGTGGCAGCACGTCATAGGCACAGCCACAAAATCACTCTGTACGCCATTGAATTTCCCCACGGCTACCCTGCCTATGTAAGCTACCTGTTGGACTTGGAGAGGCTTAAGGGATATGTCAAGCATACACAGGGCCAACCTGCGCTTCTTCACCATTATCGAGAAGGACTGGCAGAGGCCCCCTCTCCTCTCCCCTTCTTTGATCTTTCTTCGAAGGAGTGGTCCATTCCCTTTACCTGTTTCTTTCCGTCAGACGAGTACGACGTAATGGCACTTTTCTCTGACGGCATTGAGTCTTTCAACTGTGCAGAAAAAGACGCGCAAACAGAACTTGGCCTGGCCGATTTAGTAGGTGAGTTTCTGTCCTTTAAGGGTCATGCAGGAGAGTTTGTAGTGCGCCGAGCCAAAAAGGCGATCTCCAAGCTGAAAGAACTAGGATATTCTCACACTGACGACTTTTCCATGGCTGCTATTCACATGGGGTGAGGATGCTCTTCGTCATCGATATGCAGGATGAGTTTCTTCGTGAAGTTTCTTGCCTTGAATCGAAGTGGTCTTTTGTAGGGTCTGTCGCCTCTGTGGTGCGAAAAGCCAACGACAGGGACATTCCTGTAGTATTTGTGGAATATGTAGGCTACGGTAAGACTATTTCCGCTCTACAGGACGCTGCCAGAGGTCAGTTCACTGTGGTCAAAAAGAAAGACGACGATGGGTCTGACGAGATTCTTTCCTACTTGGAAGAAGAAGAGGGCATAGATCTGGACTCGCCCTCAAGTTACCCTAATCTCACCTTTTGCGGAATCAATAGCGACGCCTGTGTTCTCCTTACGGTAGGAGGAGTTCTTCGACAAGGGTTCAACTGTCGCATTGTGCAGAAGGCTACAGCCAACGCATGGGGGAAGATTTCCACCATTAACGATTCTGGCCTTGTTCGTATATGGAGAGACGCCTTCCGGCCCTTGGATCCTCACACAATGGTTAGACCGCCACCTGCTGAGGGGTGGAAGCAGCCTATGAACAGAAGGCTACGTCTTATCAAACGCTTCTGAGCCGAACCCTGGACATAATAAGACCATGTCTCAGCATCTTTCCAGTTACAAAAAGCTGACTCGAATTCGAAGCAAGCACAACACTTCTGAGTCTCAGGATTTTTTGTTTTCGTCTTCGGACGCCCTGCGGATACGTCAACTCATTGCGTATTCTCTTGTGGTATTTTTTGCTAAGTTGTATGGCAAAAAGGTACCTGATATTTCTTCTGTTCCGAAAGAGTTCTTGGAGCAGAAGAGAGTGAGAAAGCAAGCAAGAAAATGATACTGCATCTGGAGGTTTCATGCCTACACTCTTTTCTTTGTGGGTGGATAAGTGTCGTTCTCTTCTCCCTTCTTACTTTTCTCATGGGCCTAGGTCGTACGTCATGACAAAGCAAGAAGCCCATTACCTCCTGTTTCAGGATGCTGTTCTCTCTCGAAAGGAAGAGAACCTGAGCGTCTCCGAATGGGAGGAACGGATTACTGAGGAGCCCTTGTTGAGAGACGCATCTGACTTGGCTGGACAAACTGTCATCGATGCCATTACTTGTTTTGTGTGGGGATGGGATAGGTTCGTATGAAGGTTACCATCAAGGGTAGCAACACAGAAGTTTCCCTAGGTAATTCTGATTTCTTAGCGTCGGGCGGAGAGGGGTCCGTTTACGTGAAGAAGGATATTGCCTTCAAGATCTACAACGACCCAGCCAAGATGATCCCGGCAAGCAAGTTTGCAGAGCTTGCCTCCATTACTAATCCAAACGTAATAAGGCCCAAGGAAATCCTTTGTAATGGCGGGGGAAAACATATTGGCTATACCATGCGCTTTGTTAGAGACACGCTGTCCCTATGTCAGCTGTTTCCAAAGTCTTTTAAGGAGCGCGAAGGCCTGAGTCACTCCAAGGTAGCTTCTCTTGTGCAAAACATGAGAGATACCGTTGCAGACATTCACAAAGCTGGAGTGTTAGTTGTAGACCTCAATGAGCTGAACGTTTTGGTGTCTAAGGACTTTTCCGAGTCCTTTTGGATCGACGTAGACAGCTACCAGACTCCGCACTTCAAGGCTACTGCAATCATGCCGTCAGTGCGAGACCCACTGACTGCGAACCTAGACTTCACACCTCTCAGCGACTGGTACAGCTTTGGCATTCTGGCCTTTCAGTTGTTTGTGGGCATACATCCCTACAAAGGAAAGAGCAGCAAGTTCAAGTCTCTAGAGGACAGAATGAAGCACCACGTGAGTGTGTTTGATTCTTCTGTGTCTATTCCGAAAGTATGCTACTCGTTGGACGTCATTCCTGACGTATATCGTTCTTGGTTTCGCGCTGTGTTTCAGGACGGTAAGCGTCTTCCCCCTCCAGATTCGATGCAGGCTACCGCAGTTCTTGCTTCGATTCTGCGGACGGTAGTTTCTTCGGGTAACTTGGATATTTCGGAGGTGAGTAAGCTAGCTTCCACCATTCGATCGTACCACTACGTCAACAGCTCGAAAGAGTTCTTTCACTGTGGAGGATCTGTAGTCACAGGGACGGGAACTAGTCTTTTCTCTTCTGATAGCAACGTTCACGTAGGAACTACACTAACGGGCGATGTTCCTGTGTTCGCCTTCACTCAGGGGTTGGACGTATCTCTGTGGGCCGAAGGAAAGAACGTACCTCTTGCTATGCACGCAGAAGATTTGTCCTCCTACGACAACAGGCTGTACGTGAAGAACCGCGGGAAGGTATACGAAATTCTTCTGCACTGTGCTCAGAATATGGACGGCACCAACAAGGTGTTGGCCTCCGCCCACTCTCTCGCCTCTGTCCTAGAAAATGCGAGCAAGCTGTTTCAGGGCGGTGTGTATCAAAATATGCTAGGTTCTTGCTTTGTTTCCTTGTTTCCTCGGTCTAAGGCTGCCTATCAGGTGCGTATTCCTGAGCTGGACTCGGTTAAGTTTTTGTCGGCAAAATTCGACCGCGGTGTACTAATGGTCCTAGGTTCGAAAAAGGGAGTCTATTCTCGCTTTATTTTCAGGTTTACGGATGACTTTACGTCATATGACGTAAGAGAAGTAGAGAACGTGACTCCTACCGAGCTGAACTTTGTGACCATGGACTCTGGCGTTTGCGTATCCCTTACGGAGGACGAAAACCTTGAGTTGTTCTCCTCGAAGAAGGGGTCCACTTCCGTAAAGGTGATAGAAGACAGTATGCTAGGCGGAGACATGCTTCTTGTGAAGCGTGGGCCCAAGCTAGGGTTTATCAGAGGAAACTCTGTATTTGAAATGAAGATGAAGTGAGGAAATGACCGATGCTTACTGAAGCTGTGACACAACCAAGACTTGTACTTTTTGCGTCCAAAGATGAGTACGATACGTTGTGTAGAGAAACGGAAAGCACCCGCCAAGATCCATTCACCCTAGGAGCAGCACGTAGACTTGGTGTTCCTTACGATAACGTGACGCCGTGGCAGCGTAGCCTGATGAAGGTCACCTTCATGCACATTCTTTTGACCTCTCACTGATTCAAGGAGACTTACACATGCCTAAGAGAATTTCAGTCAACGTTGGTTTCATCACGAATTCTAGTTCTTGCATCTTCTACTTTCCTAAGGAGGTGCTTGAGGACGAAACCGTGAAGGACTTTATGCAAAAGTACGAGCTTTCCACTGGCTGGGTGGGCTACGACCTGTGGGCCCGAAGTTCTTGTGATTCCTTCCTGGTCACCAGAGAACAAAAGGAAGAGGCTCTCTCCCAGTTGGTAGATGAGTATTATTCGTATGAACATCTCAATGGAGTAATCGATCCAGAGAGTGAAGGAGTCTACATCATCTATGGAGACGAGTACGAGGATACCGTTCACTTTCTCTCTAGAATTTTGGGCTCTGCTCTCAGGAAGCTGCAAGAGGCAAACCCCGACCTTCCTGGCGGCTACATAACCGACTATAATTGATGATCTGCATATTCATTTCTTCGGACAGGTACATTCCTAGTATAAGAGATGACGTACCTGATCACGGAGTAGTGTATGATGAGAAGGCGGAGACCATCACCGTATGTGTACGTGCAGACCTTCCTTCTCTTGCCTTGGTAGACCTGAGGAACTCCTTAGAGTGCTTACAGGGATACGCATGGCATGACAACTACCCCTTGCTAATAAGCAAATTGGTAGAGTCTCACCTACGTAGCCGAGTCCTCTCCGGGTCTTTGCGGTTTGACCGCTACACAAATCAGTGGAGATGGCTTGGCCTTTCTTTAGAAAACACGAGGATAGGATGAGCAGAGTCAAAACCAAGCGTGAGCTTATGGTTCTGGTAGGTAACGCAATAGACCATTGGGAGCAGATGCCCAACGATTTGAAGGGCGAAGTCAACGAGATCACCCCAGCCTTCTACCAGGCTATGGAGGAGTTGTGGCAGGCGGTAGAACCAGTCGGAGAGGAAGATTGAAGGGGACATCAAGGAGTTCGAAAACTGTGTTGACCTAGCCAGCACGCCTTTTCACAAGTCTTATGTTGGCATTTCAGTGTGACATTCGTAAATGGCTAGTATCTTTATAGACACGCTCGACGTCCTAACTCGATTCGAATATGTGACTGTCAGAGCGCGCCAGTTGAACCTAGTTGTTGACGAAACCTTTCTAATCATGGCTCACGAGGTCTTAAAGCCTAGCATGGCGTTCGACCCACTCTTGTTTCGATGGGAGCATCGTCCCCTAGGTAGCAGCATGTATGCAACAGTGTACGAAGACGGGTGTGATGCTGCATTGCAAGGGGAGCAATCTATCAGGATTCTAGCATATCCACAAGGCCGAGTCATCATCATAGGCGGCAGAGTCGTTTCGTGATTTTGAGTTGCATACAGTAACACCATAGGAAAATTGAAATGGACATCAACACAGTTTTTGACCTCATAGTTCAAGCGTATCCGAAGGCAAGAGAGGGCAAGACCCTTGGAAAGAAGCCCAAGTCATCCTTAGCCTGGACCAAGGAGACGGACTCTTCTTATGTGGCTCAGGGTCCGCGTGGAGGAGCGATTAGGATTCGCTATAGCGAGAAGAGCAATAAGATTACCATAGGCTACACTCAGCCATGAGTGCGGACGTGATGGTCGTGGATTCAGTACCTTCTCGCGGCGGGGATCAATGGACTGGTCTTCCTGTTCTATTGGACAAAGAAACCATTGAAGACTACCGAGAAAGACTAATCTCTTGGGTGGCTGAGCAAATAGTTCGTGGAGAATACGGTGTGTCTGATCCTGGTAACATATTCTATTCGGAACGGTCAGACCCCTCAGAGGAATATATTCTCGCCACAGTAATGGTTGAGGGTTTCCCAGACGCGCGCCTCTACGATTATTCAAGGATTCTTCGATGAACGTAGAGGGAGGAGAAACATGTTGGGTTTGTGGTGACGAGGTCTTTCCAGAGGTGTTAGTGGAGGGACAGACTTGGTGCTGCGAAGCCTGCGGAACAGATTATGTAACTTGTCCAGCAATGGTTGATGGCTCCATCGTATGGCAGGTAGCCCCATGAAGACTGCACGGTGCCAAGCGCGAGAGCGTAGAGCTAAAAACAAAGCGAAGCGCAAACGTTACGACTTGTACCTCTCACGCCACAGGAAGAGAGTGTGGACCAGTCGAGAGGTCAACCGTAAACTGAGAGAGCCGTGGTTCTTGAACATGCTGCGAGAATTAGGTATTTCACGCAAGCAGTGGGCCAGAAAACTAAAAGCCTGGGCAGAACACCAGGATGAAATGACAAGATGAATGGAACCAACCCTGGTCATAGTAATTGGCAGCTGATTTAAAGGATTGACCGATGACTCAAAAAGATTCTCTTGGCGACCGAATGAAGTCCTACGAAGCAGTTGTGGACTATACCCTGCCTCCTCGTCTTCCTGTGATTCTGCGTGTGGATGGTAAAGCCTTTCACTCGTACACACGAGGACTAAAGAGACCGTGGGATCCCTCTCTCGTAGAGGTGATGAATACTACTGCCATTAAGCTGTGTGAGGATATCCAAGGGGCTCAGATCGCTTACGTCCAAAGTGACGAGATTTCTATCCTGGTACATGGGTACAAGACATTCAACTCTCAGCCGTACTTCAACGGCCGAGTTCAGAAGACCTGCTCCGTTGTTGCTTCCATTGCTGCGGCTACATTCACCTCTTGGTCGTGGACGCTCTTTGATAAGGAATCTGTGCCTAACAAGGCATCACTGATTCGACCCGCCTATTTCGACTGTCGTGCCTTCGTTCTTCCCGAAGCTGACGTCTGCAACTACTTCTTGTGGCGACAGCAAGACGCCGTCCGCAACAGCGTGCAGTCTCTTGCGCGTTCCTTGTACTCTCACAAAGAGTGCAACAACAAGAACGGTTCCGAGCTACAGGAGATGTGCTTTCAGAAGGGCCAGAACTGGAACGACCTGCCCGTGCAGCAGAAGCGGGGAAGGTGTGTACTGAGAGAAACTTACCCCGTTGAAGGCTCAACTGGAGTTGTCCTCCGAAGCCGTTGGACTGTGGATGAAAACATTCCTACATTCTCTCAGGACAGGGATTACATCAACAGGTTCCTGGCGTTGGAGGAAGAATGAGTCAGCCTGATACTTCTAACAGCGCACCCTTAGATGCTGACGAGCTTGTTGCCCTTAAGGCTTTGCTTACCGAGGCAGGTCTTTCCTTTATGCATGCTCGTGAAGGATCCATTGCAGACGTGCTTAGAGGTCATGGCGAGAAGGCCCTTGCGGGCTTGAACAAGTTGCGAGCCCGGCTTGCTTCTTGTTGACTACAACAGAGAGAAAGAATCATGTCAAACGACAATATAATTCTTGCTTCCATTGGGTGGTGCATCTCCACTCTGGGAGCCGTGAGTATCGCTCTTCAAGTCATGGGTTACTATCCAGACAAGGTAGCCATCTATTCTTGGGTAGCCAACGTATTCATGCTTTTGTTTGGAGTCTGGGCCTTTCTTAGAGAGTTTCACATTGCCAAACGCCACACCCAAAGAACTGCAGACAAGTACATGAAACTCTATAGGGAAAACCGAGAGTTGCGCTCTCTCCTTCGAAAAGCAGAGACGACAGGATCAGACCATGAGTAAGTGTCGGTGCGGGTGGGAAGGAGAAGGCCAACACCCTTGTCACGGCAAGGGATATCAGTGTAAGTCTCCTGCGCTCCCCCGTTTTGTCGCCACTTCTGGCGGTCTATCTGGAAGTCAGATCAAGACAGCTGCCTATCAAACTTGGGCATGCGATTCTTGTTGGGAAGAGTTCAGGGAATTTGCAAAGAAAGAGGGTGAGTGATGGGCTGGTGGTCTTCAGCAGTAATGGGAGGGGATCCCTCTTTCGATTGGTTGATTGATTTTGAGAAGGCTTTAGGCCTGGACCCGGATCACACGAGAGACGAGGCTGAAAACAAGGTTATCGCAAAACAACTGGAGCAGAAGGAATCTGACCTGGTCAGTATTCTTGGTCTTCCCTCTGAATACAAGGACGAGCAGGAGTATAGAGTAGGTTGGCAAGTGCTTGGATACCTCATGTTGAGGTGTGGTGCCTTTTTTACTAAAGAAACGAGAGACCGCATAATCGATGCAGCGATGAAGGACGATTCCTCTTTGTTTCTTCGTCCGCAGCTTCGAAAACTCTTCATGCTAGATCTGATAGAGAAGGTGGCGAATCACTCTCCTGGGCAGTGCACTGAGCTGGCAGGAGACATGGACGACTTTTCAGACAGCACCCCTTCGGTCAGAAGCATTTATACCGCGCTCGTTAAAGAGCGGGATGACGTTGTGGATCGCATGATGAGCGTGGCTCAGTTTCATGGTTACACGTTCGACGCAGATAAGCTGCGCAGGATGCTTCAAAAGGTAGCCCCTTCCAAAGAAAGCTGATTTATGTTCAAGTCTGGGGATAAGGCCCTTCTTCCCACTGGAGAGATTGCTGATGTTGTAGAGGCTGACCCCTCAACAACTGTAGTGGTCACAACTTTGGGGTCCTTCGAGGAGAGCGAACTTCAACAGGGGCACCCTTCGGTTATTGGTGACCGAACCAGGAAGCGAGTTGACATCAAGGAGATCTTGTCTGACCCTGACTTGCGTGAAGACCTGATGGTCTCCACCATTCAGGCGGTCCAATCCGTTGGAGGAGTTGACACAACAAAGGATCAAGCTCTTGACGCCTACAAGGCGGCACTGGACGCGCAGGACGCCTTATCTTCTCTTCTTGACAAACTAGAGATGGATTATGCGGGCCACTGGAGAAGTGGGAGAGACAGTAGCGATCATTTTCTACCTATGGTACTACAGAATCTTTACTGCCACCAATTTTTAGTGCCCAGAGAACAGCTTGATGAACTGTGTCACGCTCTGCGCGAAAAGAAGAGTCTAGGCCGTTGGGTGCCTGTAGCGAAGTGCAACATGGCCACTCTAGGAGGTGGTTGTGGTTACTGTGGGGCAGAGAAGTTCGAGCTTGAAACGGACGGTCTGTCCGTACGATTTAGTGGCGAAAGGTGTCCTCTTCCAGACGGGTTTGAGCCCAACGAGTGGGAGCTTAATGTTCCTAGCGGAAAAATAGCTGTAGCGAATGACTTGCGCAACTGGTTTCCTCTTTCGTTTGGTTCAGAAGACATCCCCAGTGTTAACTCTGTCATTGGGCGCAGAGCAGTAGCACAAGCTTACGCACAGGTGGGCCTTTCTCATGCTTCTGTTGGAAACACCTGTCCTTCTGTGTTCAAGCTGAGCGACTCTTCCTTCAAGATTTCCTGTGGACCTTCGGAGGAGGTCTGGAACGGTGAGGAATGGGTAGACAGAGAAGAACCCATTGAGCCGGAAGGTGAGGAAGTAGCCTTTATTTGTACGGACCTGTGGTGGTATTCTTTGTGCGACTTGGAAGAGCTGGAAAGGCGCTTTGCCAGGTTTGGAAAAGAAGAAGACAAAGATATCACAGTGATTCAGGTTAAACCTGGGGTATACAAATTCCTACACAACGACAGCATTGATGAAAGCGCTGATGAGGTGGTGTTCTCTACCTTTGAGTGGGTTAGAGACCCGGACCCAGTCAGGGATTTCGCAGGAGAGTATGACAGCCTAACTGTAAACCCTCATGCGTTTGTGCAAGCTAAGGTAAAGAGTTGGCCCACTCTTTACGGACACACTGACAGGACTACGAAGACTGTAATCTCGTGGTCTGAGATGACGGAAGAGCAGCGACATCAATCCTGGGCTTCGGTAGCTGACCACGTGTTTCTCGTGATAGGTTCTGGGCAAGAGTGGCACACAAAAGGCTTTCCTGTTACGTATGTAGACTCTTCAATTCCGGATATCGAGCCTCCAGAGTTTCGGTTTCAACATGGTTGGTACCCATTTTCAGAACCCTACGGAGGAATCCACAAACAAAATTTGGATCCGTCTTGGGCTAAGTTGGCCTTCCGAGTATTGGAGTCCATCATTTCTTTTGGAATGTCAGTAAGTACCATCCGAGAAGAGAAGCAAGTGCGCAGTCTTATGCGTCAAGCGGCCCAAAGGTACCTAGAACTAGCTGCTATACATCCTTCTGAGGCAGACACGAACTATGTCAAGTGGCTGTCTCAAGAGGAAAGAGTGAAGGGGTGGGTAGCTCGCTTTAGCTTTCAAAGGAAACACACATGACTTGGTACGCCTTTGCTGCAAAGAAGAAACCTATTGTCACTAGTCCAGATATTGTTCTCTTGTTCTTGCAAAAGAAAGCATCCTCGTGGGACCAGACAGGTCGTGCAGATGACAAGGTATACGTAGGATCTTTTGGAGAAGGGGGCGTACGGCGCATTCTTCAGAGCAAGAAAGAGATAGTGCTTTCTGGGGACGTTTTGGTGTTAGACCAAGCTATTGAAGTAGACGAGAATACAAGAGCCCTTGTAACTCCCTTCCCTAGCTTCTCGGCTCTGCGGGATTCTGTTCTCTGGGCCGAGCAAGAAGATTGCGACTCACCTTGCCTCAAAGAAGCTATCGATCTGTGGGCATATGCCTCACAGTACAAGATATCCTGCAACGACCTTATCTCGGCGTCTCTTGCTCTTGAGTCGATAGCCAAAGGACACTCCTCCATAAAATTCGTGGAGGTAGATGGAGTCACTCTATTCTTAGGTCCCTACGAAGATCTAAAAGATCTCTGGTATACTTTTGGGTTTTTGGGTGTTCTTGGGACAGTGTATGAGAAGTATGCTAACCCTGGCCATACTAACGTGAAAGATTCCTCCTCCTCCACTAAGGATACCTCTATGGAACAATCTCCCACTTCTGAAGAAAAGGTGTTTGAAGCAGTGAAGACCGACCCGATTCAGTTTGCACTCGAACACTCCTTTGGCATCTCTTTGCTGTTTGGTGGTGACCCTCTTGTAGTTTTGCGCACAAAGGAAGCCTCGACCAAGGATTACGACAGGATTTTGAGTCTTCCGTACAAGTTCTTTTGTGCGTTTGAGACCAGTCTCTATGTTCTTCCGTTTGTTCACGGTGGGACTATAGAGTACTCTTTCTTTGTTCACACAAGTGACATTAAGGAAGACCCAGAGTTCTTGACTACAGCGGAATCGTGGATCTCTGGGTTTCTAGAGGGAACGGAAAAGATCTGATTATGTCGTATGCTAGAAAAAGTGACGGAGACGTATACGTATACAGCGACGTACACGACAGAAAGGGAGAGATACGCTGCTGCGATTGTTCTCTTCTGTTTGCTTCTATGCCACAAGGTGGTCGGTGGGAAGGACCGCTTAGCTTCATTGCCGACGGGCCTCAGGAGATGTTGAATCATCTGAGAGAACATCAGGTGGTGGGGCATAGAGTTCCGCAGTATGCCTTCAAGCGTCTGAAGAAAGAGGCGGCTTCATTCAAGCCACCCAAGCATCCTGTACACGTCAGAACTAATCTTCTTCATACGGACAAAGGAGAGAACGTAGATTCGTTTGGGCCTTTCCCGCTGTGTGGGTGGATTTATGGGACCATAGGAAACTACCTAAAACTTCCTTCGGGATTTGCCCACCCCAGAGACACTCTGACGCAGGACCCTAAGCAGGTCACATGTAAGCAGTGTAAGAAGCGAATGAAGGCAGGTCTTACAGCCCTCTACGAACCTATGCCCACTAAGTCGCAAACCAAGAAGACATCAAAGAAGACATCACATGCAGCTTGAGTTCAAACCCTCCGCAGGAGACCTTGTGGAGTGCCTTCATGAGTTCAAGTGGGTTCCTGGACTTGTTCTACGCGTAACAGAACGTTCTGGAGGCTTTGGCATACTCAGCATGATTGACGATTCTCTCGTTGAAGTTGTACTCGATGAGGGGTGTGTATTCATGTTTCCTGCAACTTACGTTAGGTTTAGGAAAGAGGCTCGCCTTGTGATAGAAGAAGCGCAGCAGACGCTGAGCAGGCTAGAAGAGGCTCAGCGTCTTGCCTTTAGGGCCCTTGTGACATGGCGAAAGAAAGTACTTTGGGATGACGCTAAGTCCATCGTGGAGACGCACAAGGAACTAGTAAGACTTACTGACAAGTTCCTCATGGAAGAGGATTTGTTGGAACAGAGTATACAGAGGATCCAATCCCTTATCCGAAGCAAACCCAAGACAGAGGATCTTATTTCAACATGAGCACGAAGAAAGATCGTTCTGCTTGGCTGGCCCGTTCGGCTGAGGGACCTACTCTTCCGCACGGGCTGCTTGCTGTTTCTCCCTCCGAATCTGGAAACGATATGGACAGACACTTCGAATCAATGGATAAGTGGGTTGACACCATCTGCGTGGAGAGGGACGAGGCAGTTTCTGAAAAACAAAGAATCATCACTCTGTTGGAGTCTCTTAGGGACGAATTGATAGCTAAGTATCCTGAAGAAGGTCTTTTGACCGAAGAGCGTCGTCTGCTTAGGGATATTTCTGAACGAATTCACTCCATCGTTTGCTCTTCCAAATGACTCCGCCTCTACAAGAGTTTGTCGATTTGTTAGACGAAATGGAGGACTCCATGACTCTAACAGAATTCGAGCTGGAGCTGGGACTTTACTCAGAGACGAAAAATGACAGTAGAAGCGGAGTACTTTCGGAAGCACGCCACAGTTCTTGTTCTGCGCAAGACAAACCACAAGCTACCTAATCCATCGCAAGAGATTCGGATGGAAAAGAGGTCCTCAGATCTGTGGGCCATTTTCTATTACGGAGTCATGATCAACAGAGTGGGAAATTCCGAGTGGGACTATCTTCCGTCTTCTCGCGATGAAGACCATCTTAGCCTGTCTCGTTTTACTATCGAGGAAGCTAAGGAAATAGGAGACCTATGGCTTCTCGGTTCTCCTTCTTTTCTGGACGAGTGGACAGAGATGGTGAAAGAGTCCGTTCTTAAAGTTACAGGAGGAAAGCGTCTCGTCCTCCCCAAGACGGAAGATACTGTATAGGTTATGTACTGAGTAAGGAAATCATGTTGGTAACCATATTCACAGACGGTTCCTACAACCATCACAATGAAACAGGCGGATGGGCTGCCTATGTGGATACCGACAAGGGTCGTCTGGTACATTATGGTGCGTGTCCCGATTTTGTTTCCTGCTCCAACCATGCAGAGATCTTTGCTATCTACATGGGAATCTCTCTTGCTATCCGAGAGTGGGGAGAAGAGATTCACGCCTTTCGAATACGATCAGACTCGGAGTGCGCTCTTCGTCACGTAAAGAAGGGCCCTCTCCGGTCTAGAGTAAGAGATCGTGAGATGCTGAAGGTTAGGTCGTGGATTCACGACCTTTTTCGTAAGTGCGGAGCCCAGGTCATCACTGAGCATGTAAAGGGTCATCAGGACCCGTCCCTTAGTCATGACTTTGCTATGAACAACAAGGTGGACCGTATGGCCTCTCTTGGTAGAAAGGCAGTCAAAGGAGCTGGCTACCTCAAGGTCTCGGAGGCCATGGAGATAGGCCAAGAAGAATGAGTACCTGCTATGTGCAGTGTCATGGAAACGACTGGCTGAACGATACCTGTTACTCTGTAGCTAAGGGTCTATTTCTTAGAAAGCATGAAGTAATAGGGTTTCGTATTGACCAGTTAAAAGACCTTCCTCTTACCAAGAACACCGTAGTCTTTGGGGAGGCAAAAGCCGTTCGTGAGGCTCTTAAGTTGATAGGTGCTCGTCTTCCCTATCCTGAGAGTTATCCTAATCCGCTTCGACGTTACATGGATCGATCTCCCTCGGAGCCGTTTCTATCTGACATCCGAGCAGAACTGCACGCACCTGGGTTCCGACCTGTGTTTGTAAAGCCTAGTAGGGACCCTGGGTTGTTCGAGGGTCGAGTCATCTCCATGATGGACGATTTTCTTCCCCTGGCCCACTTGCCCCCTAAGACTCTGGTTTGGAGAATACCTGCGATATCTTTTGTTTCTGAGTTTCGAGTTTTTGTTCATCATGGAGATATCGTAGGAGTCAAGCATTATGCAGGAGACCCACTTGTGTTTCCTGACCCGCCGACAGTAAAAAGGGTGGTCACAGCCTCCAAGAGTCTTGGTTACGTTTCATACGGAATTGACATAGGCGTAGCCATTTTTCCGGAACGTCCAGAACTTGTGCGCACTCCCACCTTGGTAGTGAAATTCAACGACTCTCATTCTCTCGAATCTTACGGACTAGACCCTTACGTCTTCGCCTCTATGGTGGAAGACAGATGGAATCAAATGGTAGGCTTATGAACGAAGTTAGGACCTCCATGACTACAGCCAATGACTTGTTGCTCGATGACTTCCGCGGCAAAGCTGTGGTTGTATCCTCACGCTTTTCCACGGACAGGATAGAGCAAATCAGGGAAGACATCCGACATCACGCAATTCAGCAGGATGATGGAACCTACCTAGTTTTGGGGTTCGCTCTTGGACGAGTGGTGGACCAGTCTGTACATGGATTTTACTGGGTGGAGTTTGACTGGAGTCCCTCTCCGGTAATTGTCCGTAAGGACATTATACTCAGGTTTCTTCTTGATGATGAGCCAGAGCCCGATACCTGGGATAATTTGCCTAGGCTCATGTGATGCGATCCAGGGTAAACGACCACATTCTATTCTATTCTACCAAGGGTCCATACGGTTGTTTCTCTAACTTCTCCACTCACTCCATCCTGGTGAAGGGAAAGAGATACAAGACGTGTGAACACTTCTACCAGTCTTCTAAGTTCAACCCCACAGACCTTCTCTACGCCCATAAGATTGCCAGCGCTAAGACTCCTAAGGAGGCTGCCTTGCTGGGAAGGGATAAAAAGAGAAAGCTCTTACGTCCAGACTGGGAAGAAGTAAAGCTAGATGTGATGAGATCGGCTCTGCGGCATAAGGTAGAGCAACATGAAGACGTCAAGCATACTCTTCTTAGAACCGAATACAGGAAAATCATAGAAGACTCTCCTCACGATTCTTTTTGGGGCTGGGGACCTGATCAGAAAGGGGAGAACTGGCTTGGAAGATTGTGGATGGAGATCCGTGCCGAACTGAGGGGAGAAACAGAGGAGACCGAGGAAGAATTCCTTGACGCATTTTTCTCTGATAGAACTCCCAAGAGTCTCATTCCTCGTGTGTGGAATAAGAGGAGTGGGCACCCTCAACCGCCTAAAGGCATTCCCTCTGTCTACGTAGGACGTCCCTCCAAATGGGGAAATCCGTTCAAGCTAGACCGTGAAGAAGATAGAGAGGAAGTTCTGAGACAGTATGAGGAGTGGCTCCTCTCTCAGCCTCGTCTGGTGCGAGCAGTGAAACGAGAACTCAAGGGAAAGCACCTAATTTGTTGGTGTGCTCCGAAAATCTGCCATGCCGATGTACTTTTAAGAGTAGCGAACGAAGAGGACCACATGCAGTCTGACATGAAAAACGAAGACTGAAGGAGATCAGGTATGCCGTGCAGTTATTACCTTCCAGGCGAGAGAGAAGCCATTGATCGGGCCGAGGCAGAAGCCAAACTGAAGGAGTGCAAAGATCAGTTAGACAGGGCTACTGCTTTGCTGTGCGACATCTCCAACATACCCGAAGTTGCGTCTATAGTGAGAAGTAGACTTCCTGCTTTTTCTGGCTGGGAATCTGCCCATAGACGTATGGATGAGGAGAGATTGGCAGCAGAGGACGCCAAGAAGAGAAAGGAAGACCAGGCTAACCTGAAATTGGTGGAGCCGCTGGTGAAAAGGCAGCAGGCGCTCAAAAAGCTTAGCTCTGATGAGGCTAAGGCTCTTGGTGTACGAAAGCTGACACCGGAGGAATTGAAGCTAATCAAGAAGTACAAGCACCTTCTTCCCAAGAAGGTCTGATGTTATGTGGGGCCGAATCGTCAAGTTCGCCAGAGAATCTCTTCTTCCGTCCTTCTCTGGGTCTCTACTGTCCATCCCTGACAAAAGTGGAGTAGGCTACCTGGCTCGATTGGAGTGGTGGCGCAATGAAGTTCCTGAACTTGGGTTTGTTATTCGTGTACCTTCTACACACCGAGAGGCCATACTGGAGGCTTACTTCTTGTGGGTGGGGGCTCACCTGTGGGCAGCCAAGGTAAACCCTTCCGTACACAAGCTTCTTAGAAAGATGGTGGGAGTACCTGACTACGCCTTGGGCCTAGCTTCTACTCCGTTCGATGATTACGAGGCTTCCGTTCGTGTCTCCCGCATAGAGGGAGACCCCTTTGTGCTCTTATGGAAGTGGGGTCAGCCTGTCTATGAGAAACAGAGTGACGAGCTACCCCATCACTTTAGCTGGTCATTTTCTGACTGGTACACCAAGTACCAAGGAGAAGAGGAGCTTCATTACCGGGATGTGGTCATACACCTTCCAGAAGGTCCCTATTACTGGACGCAAACGACCTACTCTCATGTGTGGAAGACCCGTCTTGGTTTTGTTGGCAGAACGTTTGAGGTAGTTCTTGACGCCGAGCAGGGAGAAGAGATACCTGTTCCTAGTACAAGCAAGGACCCATTGCTGAGTGAGCCTTCTTTCATTCACACACACTCTGTGGATTTCGACACAGAGGAGGTGTACCCTGCAACGATCTATTCCTTGCTAGGAAAGGTTCTGTACATGAGGGGAGCAGCACCCGCGTATACCGGTGCAGGTAAATATTCCAAACCTATGAATCAAGCGTGACCACGATGATGAAAACTTACGAAGTATCTTCTGAGCCTTATGAAGAATGCGTGGAGTGGAGTGACGGCCATCCCCGATATGAAACAACCGCATTCTACGAGATCATAGAAGCAGAGAGTAGAAGTAAGGCGAGGTACAAGGCATTGAAGAAATTGGGTATATCTGACTTTAGAGATGCCCCTAAGCTTTCTGTTCGCTTGTACAAAGAAGACGCAAGTGAACACATAGAAGAAGAGCACGGCGAAGAAGATCTAGATGCTGCGCAACGCTTCTTTCGTCGGTGGAATGAACTGGAGGATTCCCGACCCAGAACAATACATAGTTTGTTGGAAGAAGAGGTGAGAAATCTTACCAATGAACTTGCGACGTATAAGCACAAGGCAAGTTACTACGAACACAAATATCTCTCTTTGTCTTCGAGGCTGACAAAATTGATTCCTTATCGTATGGTAAGAGAAATGCTTGGGCTGGCATGAGACAAGCATCTTGTGTTGTGGTTGTAGACAAGAATAGTGGATATGTCTTGTCCATATCTAGAAAAGACAACGCGAATGATCTTGGTCTTCCCGGAGGAAAGCTAGACGAAGGGGAGACTCCTGAACACGCGTGCGTTCGAGAAGTTGAAGAAGAAACTGGACTTTTAGTAAAAGACCTCGTCCTGCTATACCAAGGGGTGTGCCTTTCTCCTCAGGGCGAGCCTTTTTGGACCTACTGCTTTTTGGCTCTTCGTCATTCAAACGAATTAGTACAGAAGGAGGGGGAAGGAATCATTCAGTGGGTTCCTTGGACACGTCTTCTTCATACATCTATGACGTTCGCAGAGTACAACTCACAGGTTTACTCTCAATACCGCAAGTACAAAGAAGAGCAAATTCAATCATATTGGACCCAAGCTTCTATTGAGTGGAGGCAGGCGAAAGAGATGGCCTCCTACGGGAAGCGTGGCATGTCGAGGATGCACGATAACATCGCACGCACCCTACGAGAACTTTTGAACGCATGGAGATACTAAGCAGGGGAAATTCCTGACGCCTTACTCTTATCTAGAGTGGTGAAACGTTTCGCTCCAGACCTTGACGACTTGCCTACTCTGGAGATTCCCGATCTCAGAAGAAAAGCTCAATCTTTACTACACCTTCTTGTCTCTGCTGACATTACCCCAGAAGAGTACGTAGAGAAGTTGGACATCATTCAGGGTGTGCTCAAAGAGGTGTATCAAGAAGCGGTGACTTTGGCCTCAATACAGCATGAGTGGAAATATTCTGGCATAAAAGAAAAGATGGAACGAGCCACTCAACGTCCTCCGCCAGATCCTGCTCCCGATGAAACAATTACGGTACAGGACTTAGATATAGACTGGAGTGACTTTGACGACATAAAGGATTAGTTATGGCAGAGCCAGATAACAAGATTATCCCCCTTCTAGAGTTCATGGTTAAAAGGGGCATGATAGACGCACAGGACGGCGCTGCCCTCGTGTTCTGGGCGATGAAGGGAAAATCACCCTCACCAGAGTCCATTTTGAAATACGTTGACAACGGAACACTTGAGTTTGTGGAGACAAAGGGTCCTCAAGATTTTTCTTGGTTGGCTGAGCTGCTGACAAGCGGAGACCTAGAGCTGGCTACTCTAGCGAAAGACCAAGATCAATTGCTTTCCATGGTGAACGTGAAGCTGCTTGCTAAGATATTCTTGGAGGCAGAATCCGACATCGATCCCAGCGCCTCATTCCCCGAAAACCAAAGGGACCACATTGAGTCGCTAAAGTCGATGTCCCAAGAAGAATTGGCGCTTCGTGCCTTGGATGAGATTTATGATCCTGACGTTCTTCTGTCCACAGTAAATTTGTCTCAGGTGTACAAGGTAGGTCTTTCTCGAAATATATTCACCGCGCCCTTGTCTTTTGCTGGTAAGACCTGGATTGCGGTGAGAAAGTCGTAGGTTATGGGCCACAAGCTTGACTGGTGGAAAGGTCTTTTGACAATGTTCAAGAAGAACGAATCTTCCCCTCTCACTGAGGAGGAACAGTTTTCTAAGTACGTTGAAGAAACAGAGCACCAGATCAAAGTCCTCCGATCTACGGCTGACGTTCGTTGGGCAAGGGGAGACAAGAAAGGATCTGCCGAGCTTCATGACAAGGCAAGAGAACTGGGAAGGGAACTATTGAACGCTGTTCGCTCTCGCATTAAGGGACAGAATAATGAAATCTAAGATAAAGCTGCGCCACGTAAAGAACCCTCCGTCTTTTAACACGGAGGGTTCTTTGTCAGGTGCCGTGGCCTCTTTGGTGAGGTTCTTCAGTACTTCACTCGTCCGTGTGTCCTTGTCTAAGGAAAGTACACCAGAAGACCCTGTACATGTTGGAGAAAAGTCTGAAAAATAGCTACTTGGAAGCACTTCTTTTTCTTTCTCTGTACCTCTTGTTTCTTTCTCTTGACTTCTCTCTTTCCCTTTCTCTCTGCCCCTCGCTCATTTTATTTCTCCAATTTCTCTTGTATGTAGAGTCCCTCTCAATTTCATCCTTAGTTCTAGACATTCTCCTACTTCGTGCGTCCTCGTTTACACATGTCTTACACAACTTGCCCGCAGTTTTTTCATGTCCCCTGTAACAGGTAGAAAATAATATATCTTTGTCCTCCACCTTATGAGGAACAATCCCTGCACTGGCTTCTGCGTACACTGAGGCTCTTTCCAGCCAAGCCTTGTCGTCTATCCCTGCAAGCAGAGTATTACATCTTCTACATAATAGTCCACGAATAACGCCATCATCATGTCTGTGGTCTATCATAGTAGGCTCTCTGTCACACAACGCACACGTTCCTTTTTGTTTTTGTAGAAGATCCTCCCACTGCTTTACGCCTATCCCATAAGTAACAGCACGCGCCCTCCATCCTGAAGTCGGTACACATTCACAACACCATTTATGGTTTGCCGCTCTAGGAGAAAATTCTGTATCGCACAAATGGCACACCCTTTTTTCGTGGAAGTTGTGCTTTCCGCCACTCATCAGTACCCTCCAACTCCATTGGGGTCCCACTGAATCGGTAGAGGTTTTCCATCGCGACGCGTCTCCTGCGGGCGAGTCTTCAGACCAAGAACCGGAACCGCGTAATCAATGACTACGGCCTTCCACAGGGCCTCTCCTGGGTCGGACGGCTTGTCTCCATTTGTTTGCCTGTGTGCGTACGCCCATTCAATTGGCGCACCCATGGCCCTAGCTTCCTCCACCACTCTTTTTGTCAGGTCTCGGTAGCATTTAATAGCTACCTCTGTCAATGGGGTGGGTTCCTGTCTTTTCCAGGTAGTACGAATATCTTCACGTACCGGCGTTGTTGGGTCATCTAGTATGCCACTAAAGTGACCCTCAAATTCCAGTCCTAGTGTGTCTTCGTTGAACTCATTTCCGTGATACACATACCAGGATAGTGGACAAGGTAGAACAGCCGTTCCATCCAGGAACCCTACTCCATGACACGGAATACTGAGGGCTCGCCTGTACTTAGAGTCAGGATCCTTCTTGTTAGGAGTTCCGAATACACAGGCTGTCTGATGGAAGCATATGCCTGTAATCAGGCTCATGTCTCTCTCAAACACCTTTCGGTTCTTTCCCTTTTTGCACAAGTTATAGGTTACTTTTTTTCCTCCTCGTTGTACTACCTTCGGAGGAATGGGGTTTTTCTGCTGATTTCTCAGGTCGATGAATCTGGTCATGACCTTCATATAAGGAGTATATCATGAGCGTTGAAAAGGCATTTTTAGTGGAGGAAGAGCCGGTGGACCTAGGCAGGGATTCCGGTAGAGATCCTCGTCCCAATAAAATGCTTGTGGCCAGTGTTGACGGAGATTTTAAAGTTCTTTACCTGCAAGGAAATGGACTAGCTGTAGCTGAGGAACTTGGAGGTATTCATAACTATATGGGTTCTCTTCCTCCTCCGGATGGGCTTCTCGTGTGGGAAGGAGAGTGGTCGTGGGAGGAAGACCCTGAAGAGAGCCTGCTGACAGGAACTTGGCGCCCAGTTACAAAAGAGGAGTGGGTGTCCTACCTGAAGGGAGAATATGTTTGGGATGTGTGGGAAAAAGAGGAGCACGTAAAGCTAGGTTCTGAAAATCTTGACAAAGTAGCAAGCGAAGCAACCTTCTTAGATGACCACCAAGAAGACAACTCTTCTGACTCAAGTTTGTACTTGTATGCGGTGACTGTCATTGTTCCTGGAAGTTCCCTGTTGGAATGTGTGTGCACATCCTTTGAACGCGCAAAGGAAATAATCACCACCAACGAAGGGGACCTGCAAGAACGCTGGGCCAGTTTTGCCATTATAGAAAAATTTCCTGCCAATTCTCTTTACTCTTTTCCATTTCAATTTTGGTACGTTTGGGTGGAAAATGATTGGAAGAGCCAAAACGTGAAGCCTACCAAGTATGGGGATTTCAAGCCCATAAAGACTCCTGAGGAATTCCGGAGTGACATTGTGTCGTCCATCTTTTGACCTGAGCATACGATGAAAGAACAAAAAGACCCTAAGGTTCCGGTGACCATTCCTGCCGGAAAACCTCTTCAACCAGGTTTGGGCGGGCTGATTTATGCCTTTCAGATGTTGGCAGAGGCTGGCTATTCAAAGGAAGAGCAGCTCACTATCGTAGAGGACATCTGTAGCGGCAAAGAGGTTACGCTGATGGTTCCTGAACATATGGTTGGATGAACCCTGGCCATAGTAATAGACTTGCTGTCGTGAGACGGCCCTTACCTTCCTTTGACTTGTAAGCCAAGGAAAGAAGAAAATGAAGGAAGACGCAGTACAAAATCCTTTACGTGATTTTGTGGACAAAATCACTCGCAGGGATTCAGATACGGTGGAGAAGGTTCTTCTACACATCTTGGACACCTCTCGACGAAGGTGGAACGAAAAAGCCTCTGACCTTCTTCATCAAATCAGGGATGCTAGGGGGATGGACCCTGAGACCCTGGAGTCGTTAAAGAAGGAGTACAGGGACGCGTTCAACCACGTTCATCGCCTCTCTCAAATGCGCTATGGAGTGACCCGGCGCAAAATCCGTTCTTGAAGCAACAACTATCCAATAGGTACTGACAATGGGAAGAGAAATCAAGCGAGTTGCCCTGGACTTCGACTGGCCTTTGGACACCCGTTGGCGCGGGTTTCTTCCTCCGGATGATGGCACAGAAGAGTGCCCAGACTGTCGTGTTGGCTATGGGTATTCTGTGGGATACAATCGTCTAGGGCGCATACTTTATTCATTGGCACACTACGATGTCAACCCCGCCCTGTTTCCCAATACTGAGGCTCTCACTGACTTCGACAAGTTGTTTCTGCAAAAGCTGGCCGAAAAGAAGTGCCCGGAGAAGCTTAAGAAGGGCAACAACGTCCCCTTTCAGATTGGTGGCATCAGCACTGTCATTGACAGTCGCCTAGTTATGTATCATCTCATGCACTTCATTGCTGAGAGCCTGGGTCTTCCTGAAGACTCGTTCCTTTGCGAAACCTGTAAGGGAGAGGGACGAGTCGTAGTTGACGAATACCTTAACCGTCTCCGTAAAGAGTGGAAGCGGGAAGAGCCTCCTGCAGGGGAGGGATGGCAGGTTTGGGAAACTGTTTCGGAAGGAAGCCCCATTACTCCCGTTTTCGCTACAGCGGAAGAATTGGTGGACCATCTGTGCACCGTAGGAACAGTGTGGGACCAAAAGACAATGAGGGAATCTTGGGGGCGGCGAGACCATCGTCTTCCGTCCAGAGAAGCAGCAGAGGCCTTCGTCATGGACGGGTGGGCACCTTCTATGGTCATTGTAGACGGCAAGTCTTACACTGGTATCGAATCCGCATCTATCCTCTCTACTGAGAAATGATGGACGGAACTCCTTACTACAAACTAGAGCATGGGACTTACTACTTTGTAAGGCCCACTCAACGTACTATGGTGTGTCCTAACGGAGAGCAACTTCTTTACGCCTGCGACCAAGTTGCCATGATGTTCGACTCTGAAACAGGGACTCTATACAAGCATGGAGACCCTGTCAGAGTAAATGAGCAAGCAAGGCACATCTTGACAAGCTCTTTTGGCGAATCGGTTCGGACAGTGGTCTTTCCACTAGAGTATCCAACAGAAGAGATCAATAAGTGTTTGTCTCATAGCGGGTACATTAAGCTTCTAGCAGCTAACCTAGGACTGTTATGACTGACACCTCTAAAGTTAAGGCTCTCATCACCGTCAATGCGTATGAGGACCAAGGTGTTTGGATACTTTACGTAGAGTCCGACCGAACATTTCATTCATGGGCTGACACGCAAGAAGAGATCTCCACAATAGCCCAAGAACTCGCAGAACTTTACCACGAAGAAAACTCTTTGCTTGGATGGCCCGAGGCAGTTGTGGTCCGTCTCTCCAAGAAACCCGAGGAATTATGAGTCACTTTTCTGTTTCTGTAGTCACGGTATCGGATGATCAAGCGGAGGTAGCAAGGGCACTTCAACCTTTTCATGAGTACGAGTGCACCGGCGTAAAAGATGAGTTTGTTGTCGAAGTCGACGTGACTTTTAAAAAGCAATCAGAATACCAGTCGGCTCCTAGTTACCTTGTGGATGGACCGGGTGGAAGGCTGCTCAAGAGGTATGACAACTTCTTCTACCGGACTCCCACTCCAGAAGAATCCAAAAAAATCGGACCCTATGCAGGTACAGGTGGCGGATATGGAATGTCCTGGGCCTCTCGCGATTGGAACGACGGAAAGGGATACTCCACTCGTATTCACGAGATTCCTGAGGGATGGACAGAAAGGCTAGATTTTGCCAAGAAATACATGTCCTTCACTGAGTGGGTAGAAGAGCGAAAGGACTCTTGGTCCTGCCAAATTACCTACAAGGAAGATGGCACCGTAGACAAGATCGTTGACCTTACGAATCCCAATGCCAAGTGGGATTGGTATTCTATCGGAGGCCGCTGGAACAATCTATTTGGCGGCAAAAACACCTGTACAGTGGCCGAGCTTCTGGACCTGAGCGTTAGTACCTTTGCCGTCCTACTTCCTGGCGGGGCGTGGGTCTCTCGGGGAGACATGGGG
>Ga0075012_10000025_pt1 | contig 133763 bp, 135 predicted proteins | sample All_14_2_FD_71474 | JGI IMG/M metagenome (GOLD analysis project Ga0075012, IMG submission 71474) | Freshwater microbial communities in response to fracking from Pennsylvania, USA - Allegheny Zone_MetaG_DW_15 | ecosystem: Environmental > Aquatic > Deep subsurface > Groundwater > Drilled... | reverse complement strand
AATCCAGTGCCTCGCTGATGCGCATTTCCTGATATCCGAAAGGTTTGAACCCCGATGCCCAGTTCCGCTCTCCACGTCGCCCGCACCGGTCTCGAAGCGCAGGACACGCGCATGCGCGTGATCGCCAACAACCTGGCCAACGTCGGCACCACCGGCTTCAAGCGCGACCGCGCCAACTTCGCCACGCTGGCCTATCAGGACGCTCGCGTGGCAGGCCAGCAGTCCTCGAACGAAACCGCCTTTGCCACCGGGCTGAACCTGGGCACCGGCGTGGGCGTGCAGGCCACCACCCGCATCGACAGTCAGGGCACGCTGCAGGTCACCAGCAACGCGCTCGACCTCGCGCTCGATGGCGACGGCTATTTTCAGGTGACCCTGCCCGGTGGCCAGCTCGGCTACACCCGCGCGGGCAATTTCTCGCGCTCGGCCGAAGGCGTGCTGGTGACGGCACAGGGCTATGCGCTCAACCCCGCCATCACCATCCCCGAAGGCGCCAGCGCCATCACCATCGCGCAGGACGGCACCGTCTCTGCCACCATCGACGGACAGGCCGAACCCGCAGGCCTTGGCCAGATCACCATTGCCAGCTTCGCCAATCCCGGCGGCCTGCGCTCGATGGGCGACAACTTCCTGCAGGAAACCGCCGCATCCGGCGCGGCGCAAGTCGGCGTGGCCGGAGAGCTTGGGCGCGGCAACATCCGTCAGGGCTATCTCGAAGGCTCCAACGTCAACGTCGTCGAGGAACTGGTCGACATGATCGAGACCCAGCGCGCCTACGAGATCAATTCCAAGATGATCTCGGCAGTCGACGAGATGCTTCAGAACGCCAACCAGACCCTTTGATCCAGATGGAAACCCCGATGGAAACCCCGTTTGACCGCCACTTCACGCTTACCCGCAAGGACGCACCCCGCCGCCGCGCAGGGCCGCCGCGCGGGCTGGTGGTCGGCGCGATTGTCGCCGCAGCGCTGGCATGGTTCGTCGATCCCGCCTCTGCCGCCAAGCCCAAGAAGGGCTTCGAACCCGTCCTTGCCCCACCGGTCGCGGTCCAGCCCGCGCCACCCACCGCCGGGTCGATCTTCAACGCCAGCACCGGCTACATCGGCTTTGTCGAAGGCCGCCGCGCTCATGCTCTGGGCGATACCTTGCGCGTGATGCTGGTCGAATCCATGACCACCGCCAAGACCGCCGGAGCCAAGACGCAGAAGCAGGGCCAGTTCTCGGTCACCCCACCCACGGCCGGGCCGCTGTCGTTCCTCAATCCCAACGCCCTTAATGCTTCGGGCGGATCGTCGTTCAATGGACAGGGCAATGCCTCGCAAACCAGTTCGCTGGCGGGCGAGGTCGTCGTGACCATCGCCGAAGTGCGGTCCAACGGCACGGCATTTGTCCGGGGGGAAAAGCGCATGCTGCTAAGCCAGGGTCAGGAATGGGTGCAGTTTTCCGGCATCGTGCGCCTTGGCGACATCGATCAGGAAAACCGCGTGCTTTCCACCCAGATCGCAGATGCGCGCGTCGAATACGCCGGAAACGGCTCGCTCGGCCGCGCCAGCCGCGAAGGTTGGTTGAGCAAGTTCTTCAACGCAATTTCGCCCTTTTAAAGAGTGCTGACGATCATGGTCCGGTTCCTAGTCCCCCTGCTGCTCAGCCTCGCGGCCCTCGTGCCTTCCCCGGCATTGGCAGAGCGCGTGCGCGATCTCGGCGAGTTTCAGGGCGTGCGCGCCAACCAGCTCACGGGCTACGGCATCGTTGTCGGCCTTGCGGGCACGGGTGACGATAACCTTGAATATCTGACTCAGGCGATGCGCGGCACCGCAGGCCGCCTTGGCGTGCAACTGCCCGCAGGCATCTCGCCCGGGCTGAAGAACGCCGCCGCCGTGCTCGTCACCGCCGAACTTCCCGCCTTTGCCAAGCCCGGCCAGCGCATCGACATTACCGTCTCGACCATCGGCAAGGCCAAATCCCTGCGCGGTGGCGCGCTGGTTATGATGCCGCTTTATGGCGCGGACGGACAGATCTATGCGATGGCGCAGGGCAACCTTGCCGTCGGCGGCCTTGGCATCACCGCACGTGATGGCTCGCAGCTCACCGTCAATGTCCCCACCGTCGGTCGCATCGCCGAAGGGGCGAGCGTCGAACGCGCCGTCGCCACCGGGTTCGACAGCGGCGAAGTGCTGCGCTGGAACCTGTTCGAGGCCGATTTCCTCACTGCCCAGCGCGTGCGCGACGCCATCAACGGCCAGTTCCCGCAGTCCGCCACCATCGAGGACGGCGTCACCCTCGCGCTGCGCCTGCCCGCAGGTGCCGATGCCCGCGCAACAACGATGGCCGCGATCGAAATGCTCGACATCACGCCTGCTGAAACCCCGGCGCGCGTGATCATCAACAGCCGCACCGGCACGGTCGTCATCAACAGCGCGGTGCGCCTCTCGCCCGCCGCGATCAGCCACGGCCGCCTTGTCGTGAAGATCGATGAAAAGCCGCAAGTCTCGCAGCCAAACGCCTTCAGCCGGGGCCAGACCGCAATCACCCCCAGCAGCGACATCAATGTCGAGGAAAAAGAAGCAAAAGTCGCCATGTTCAAACCCGGCGCTTCGCTCTCCTCGCTGGTCGATGCGCTGAACAAGCTCGGCACCAGCCCGTCAGACCTCGTGGCCATCCTCGAAGCATTGAAGCAGGCGGGCGCGCTCAAGGCCGAGATGGTGGTGATATGACCGCGATTTCCACCACATCTGCGCCTTCGCTCTCGCTCACGCCCGTCACGGCGACCGACCGCGAGAAGCTGGCCGGCGCTGCCAAGCAGTTCGAGGCAATCTTCCTGCGCCAGATGCTCACTGCTGCCCGCTCGGTCGATTTCGGCGGTGATGACGTGTTCGGCAAGATGGACGAGACGTTCGTGCAGATGCGCGATGAACGCTTTGCCGAAATCGCCTCGCAATCGGGCGCGCTTGGCCTTGCCGCGCAGATCGAACGCCACCTTGCCGCGCTGCTTCCCGCAGATGCCACGGCAGCCACCACGCCAAAGGAGGCGAAGTAAGTCATGGCGTCAGACCTCCTTTCCATCGCGCGCAGTGGCGTTCAGGCGGCCAAGATCGGCCTTGATCTGACCGCGCAGAACATCGCCAACGCCTCATCCACCGGCTATGTCCGCCGCTCTGCCAACTTCCGCGAAGTGGCGCAGACCGGCGGCGCAAACCGTATTGGTGACTTGTCGCTCTCGGGCGTCCGGCTTGATGGCATCGTGCGCAATGCCGATGCCTTTCGCCAGGCCGAAGTGCGCCGCACCGGATCAGACGTCGCCCGCGCCAGCGCCGAGGTAACGGCGCTCCAGAACATAGAATCCGCCATCGAACAATCGGGCGTGTTCGAAGCGATCATCGATTTTGAATCCTCGCTGCAACAGCTGACACAAGACCCCGTCGATACCTCGCTGCGCGCTTCGGTCATCGAAAAAGCGCGCACGATGGTCGGCACCTTCCAGATCGCTGGGCAGGAAATGGACGCAGCGGGCGAAGGCATGCGCTTCCTTGCGGGCGACGGCGTGACGCAGGTCAACCGCATCGCGCAAGAACTCGCACGGACCAACACCCGCCTTGCCCGCGCATCCGATGCCAGCAGCGATCAGACCGCCCTGCTCGATCAGCGCGATACGCTGCTCGAACAGCTCAGCACTTATGGCAACATCGCCACCACTTTCGGCACTGACGGGCAAGTCGCGGTCAAGATCGGCGGAGCCAGCGGCAGCGATCTGGTCGTTGGCAACAGTGCCGCCAGTGTCAGCATGGCCACAGCTGCCGATGGCACGATCAGCTTCGATGTCGGTGGCACCCCGCTCACCCTTGCCGGTGGGTCGATGGCCGGACAGCAGCTTGCGCTCACCAAGAACGCCCAGCTCAAGGCCGATCTCGACACGCTGGTCGATAACATGGTGACCGATGTCAACGCCGCGCAAACCGGTGGCGACGATCTGGATGGCAACTCCGGCACAGCGATATTTTCAGGCAACAGCATGGCCACGCTCACGCTGGTGGCAACCGACGGTCGCAAGATCGCCACCGCGCCTGCGGGCAGCGCCCCGCGCAGCCGCGATGCATCGAACCTCACTGCCATCCGCACCGCGCTGGCCGGAGTTGATCCCGCTGGCACGATGGACGCCATCCTGTTCGACGTTTCAGGCACGCTTGCCGGCCGCAATGTCACATTGGGCGCGCTTGAGACCATCGCCGATACCGCCAAGGTCGCTCTTTCGGCGCAATCGGGCGTCGACCTCGATCAGGAAGCGGTCAACCTAGTAAGATTCCAGCAGGCCTTTCAGGCGTCTGGAAAGGTCATGCAGGTAGCATCCGATATCTTTGACACTCTTCTCGCCATCAGATGAACGGCAGGTAATCAGCCATGAGCACGATCTTCGGCACTTCAACCGCTGCGTTCTATGAACGCTCGCTGATGAATCTCAACGCCCTGCGCAGCCAGGCCGAAGAGACGCAGGCCGAAATGTCGAGCGGGCAGCGCCTCCAACGCTCTTCCGACGATCCCGTCGCCGCCTCGCGCCTGCGCCAGCTCGCCCGGGCCGACGTGTTCGACGCAATCGACACCACCGCCACCAATCGCGCCACGACTGACCTTACGCTGACTGACAATGCCATGTCGCAGATGACCAGCTTCGTCACACGGCTTCAGGAGCTTGCCACGCAAGCCGCCTCCGCCACGCTCAGTGACAGCCAGCGCGCCGGAATCGGCGAGGAAGTGGCGCAGATCCGCGAAAATCTCGTTTCATTGGCCAACACCCGCGATGGCGCGGGCAATGCCCTGTTCGGGGGCGAAAGTGCAGGCGATGCCTATACGCTCGATGCCGCCGGGAACGCTTCTTACATCGGCACCGGACAGGCGGGCACCATCTCGCTCGGCGGCGGTCAGGCTGTTTCGCGCGGGCTGACCGGCCCGGAATTCCTGCAATTCCAGTCTGGCGGGGCCAGCGTCGATCTGCTCACCATCACCAAGACTCTTGCCGACGCGCTGACCAGCGGCACTGGCGGTGCAGCAGCCGCCAATGGCGCGCTCGCCGCGCTGGGCGATGGCCTCAACGCCATCACCACTGCGCAAACCGTGGTCGGCTCGCGGCTCAACTGGATCGATCTCAACACTGATCGCCGCACCGCGCTGTCCGAACAGCGCACCACGGAAAAGACCGAGGTGGGCGGCGCAGATCTCACAGAATCCATCGCGCGGCTGCAAAACACCATGCTCGTGCTCGAAGCCAGCCAGGCCAGCTTTTCCAAGCTTGCCAACCTTTCACTGTTCAGCGTGCTGCGTTGATCGCAGTTCTGCCAGACCGGGATAGCATTTCATGTTCGTAGCCATCGGTATCGTCATTCTGCTCGCAATGGTGTTTGGCGGCTTTGCCATCACCGGGGGCGATCTTGGTCCAGTGCTGCACGCATTGCCGCACGAAATGCTGATCATCGGCGGCGCGGCTGTGGGTGCAATCGTCACCGGCAACTCGATGCACGAATTGAAGGGCCTCGGCGGCGGCTTTGGCAAGGCGTTCAAAGGGCCAAAGCACAACAAGCAGGATCACGTAGACGCCATCGTGCTCTGCACCAAGCTCATGAAGATCCTGCGCAGCGATGGTCCGGTCGCGCTGGAAAGCCATGTCACAGACCCCAAGAACTCGCCGATCTTCGCCGAATATCCGCGTCTTGTCGCCAACCACGCGCTTACCTCGCTGATCTGTGACACGCTGACGCTGATTGTCGTGTCCTCCGGCACGCTTGAGGTTCACGCGGTGGAAGACGTGATGGACCACGCGATGAAGACCCACTTCCACGAAGAGCACGAAGCGCAACACGCCATTCAGGGCCTTGCCGACGCGCTTCCCGCGTTGGGCATCGTCGCCGCCGTGCTTGGCGTGGTCAAGACGATGGGTTCCATCGACAAGCCACCATCGATCCTGGGCGGCATGATCGGCTCGGCACTGGTCGGCACGTTCCTTGGCATTCTGCTCGCCTATGGCATCGTCGGCCCTATCGCAGGCCGCCTCAAGCAGGTGCTTGAACAGGACGAGATGATCTATCAGGCGGTCAAGCAGGTGATCATCGCATCCTTGCACGGTTGGCCGCAGCCACTGGTCGTTGAAAGCGCCCGCTCTGGCCTCGGCCACGCCTATCGCCCCGGTCTGTCAGAACTCCTTGATGCCCTGCGCGGGCGCTAGGATACCTGAATCATGGCCAAAGCACCCGCAAAAGGCAAAATCGAGCCGCCCAAACCGATCATCGTCAAGAAGATCACCATTGTTGCAGGTGGCCATCACGGCGGCGCGTGGAAGGTGGCCTACGCCGACTTTGTGACCGCCATGATGGCGTTCTTCCTGCTGATGTGGCTGCTGGGTGCCACCACCGAAAAGCAGCGCAAGGGCATTGCCGATTACTTCACACCCACCCTTGTGAAAGTACGGCAGGGCAGCGCGGGCGGCTCTGGCGTGCTGGGCGGCTCCTCGCTCACCGATGTGGACGATTACCCACACCGCGCCGGGCAGACCGGCAACAAAACCCTCACCGTCCCGCGCGATGCCACCGGCGGCCCCAAGGAAGGCGGCGGCAAGACCAAGCGCACGCAAGCGATGAAGGAAAAGATCGCGCAAAAGCTCGCCCAATCGGAAAAGCTGCGCAAGCTGGCGCGGCAGGTTCGCATCTCCGAAACCGCCGACGGCGTGCGCCTCGATCTGGTCGATGATGCCGATTTCTCGATGTTCCTGATCGGCACCACGGTGCTGACGCCCGACGCTGCCGAACTGCTGCGCGCCATCGGCCAGGCTATTGCAACGGAACCCATGCAGATCACCGTGCGCGGCCACACGGATTCGCTGCCTTGGAAAAACGGTGTGGCCAACAACTGGTCGCTTTCGGCCGGCCGCGCTGAATCCACCCGTCAGGCGCTGACTCGCCAGGGCATCGCCGAACCTCGCTTCCGCCGCATCGAAGGCGTGGCCGACCGCGAACCGCTGATCCAGAACGATCCGGCAGACCCCCGCAACCGCCGCATGTCGATCCTGCTGACAGGGTGAACGTCCGAAAAAGCCTATTTCTCAAACGCTTCGTCGCACCCTTACGAAATCGTTAACTTCCACGCGCGCATCTGGTTTTGCAAAGCCGGATCGGAGTCGTCGCGTGTACCTGCTTGATAATCTGCTCGAAGCCCGGGATGAAGGCCTCGCCGATCTGGTCGAGGCAGGCAGTGTGCTGTTCGATTGCCCGATGGCGATTGTTTCGGCGCTCGATACAGATTGCCAGCGGTTCCTTGTGCGGCGCGGCATTGCGGCAGAGCAGACCCCGATAGAGCAGTCCTTCTGCCGCATCGCCGTGGCGCAGGACAGCCTGCTGGTCGTGCCCGATACGCACCTCGACGCCCGGTTCCGCGAAAATCCGCTGGTCACCGGCGATCCCAACATCCGCTTCTATGCCGGCGCGCCGCTGCGCCTGCGTCCGCACCCCGATGCCCCGGCGACCGGGATAGGCGCGTTCTGCGTCATTGATTCCAAGCCCCGCGCCTTCACCGCCGCCGACAGCGCGCGGCTCATTTCCTTCGCACGCGGCGTCGAAGCCATGCTGCAATCGCGCCTCTCCAGCATCGCCCTTTCCGAAGACGCCGTGCTGCTCAAGGCCATGCTGGCTGAAAAGGAACGCGCCCAGCGCCAGTTCCGGCAGGCAGAGCGGCTGACCTCCATCGGTTGCTGGCGGCTCGATCTGGGCACTGGCCGGGCGATCTGGTCAGAAGGCATCTACGACATTCACCGTGTTCCGGTTACCGAAACCGAAGCGCTCGACGATGCCTTGTCATACTATCCACCCACCGATCGCCAACGGCTTAAGGCTGCGCTCGATGCGGCGGCCCAGTCGGGCACATGCTTTGACCTTGAGCTGGATTTTGTCGCGGCCAACGGCACGGCAAAGCGCGTGCGCACGATTGGCGAGCCCGAACTGGAGGAAGGCCGCGTCGTGGCCCTGATCGGCGTGTTGCAAGACGTGACCGAACGGCACCGGTCGATCACAGAGCTTTCCAAACGTGCCAATACCGATGAGGTCACGCTGATCGCCAGCAGGCACAAGTTCGTGTCCTACATCGATTCCTGCGTCGACAAGGCAAAGATCTCGCGCGAACGTCTTGCCCTGATGCTGATTGATCTCGACCATTTCAAGCAGGTCAACGATACGCTGGGCCACGCCGCTGGCGATGATCTCCTTCGCGCCGTGGCATTGGTGCTGCGCTCGCCCTGGCTCAAGGATTCGCTTGCAGCCCGGCTTGGCGGTGATGAATTTGCGCTCGTCCTGACCGATCCGGGTCTTATCGCCCGGCTCCCCGAAATCGCCGCGCAACTGGCAGAGCAATTGCGATTCCCAAGAAAGTCCACAGCCGGAGACTTCACCGTTTCCGCCACGATCGGCTGTTCCGAACTTATTGGCCCAACGGACAACCGCCACGATCTGCTGCAACGCGCAGACCGCGCACTTTACCGCGCCAAAGCACAAGAGCGCGGCTCCTTCTGCATAGATAAACCTTTGGCCGCCTGAACGCAGAAAAACCCGGCGGCCTTGGGAAAGGGCCGCCGGGCAATTTGACCAGCGCCCGGTGGAGACGGGCGCCAATCGTTTCTGTAAGCGTCTGTTCTGTGGCTTAACGCAGCAGCGACAGCACGTTCTGCTGGCTCTGGTTGGCCTGTGCGATCATCGCGGTCGATGCCTGCGAAAGGATCTGTGCCTTTGCCATCTGCGTCGTTTCTGCCGAATAGTCGGTGTCTTCGATGCGGCTGCGGGCGTCCGACAGGTTGGTGATGTTGTCGTTCAGGTTGTTCACCGCCGATTCCAGACGGTTCTGGCCTGCACCCAGCGTTGCACGGGTCGCATTCACGTTTGCCAGCGCATCATCGACGTTGTCGATCGTGGTCGAGGCATCGGTAACCGACGAAACGTCAAGCGCCTGTGTGGTCGAAGCCGGGTCGTAGGTCGTGTCGGTGCCGCCAAAGATCTTGGTGCCGTCAAACGCCTTGCTGACGATGGTAACCGTATCGGCGGTGTTCGCACCGGTCTGGATTTCAAACGTGGCATCGTCCGAACCGTCGGCTGCAGGTGCAGCAGGAGTCACGGCGAACACGGCGTTGCCGTTGAACTTGGTGTTGTTCAGCACGTCCGAGATCTGGGCATTGAGGTTGCCGACTTCCGACTGCATCGCATCGCGGTCAGACTGCTGGTACGTGGCAGACTTCGACTGCACAGCCAGTTCACGAACGCGCTGCAGCATGTTGCTGACTTCGTTCAGAGCGCCTTCTGCGGTCTGGGCAAGGCTGATGCCGTCGTTGGCGTTGCGCACGCCCTGGCTCATGCCCTTGATCTGTGCGGTCATGGTGGTGGCGATGGCAAGGCCAGCTGCGTCGTCCTTGGCGCTGTTGATGCGCTTGCCGGTCGAAAGGCGCTCCATAGCGGTGCCGAGCATCTTGTTGGCGCTGTTCGAGGAATTGGTTGCCTTGATGGCGCTGATGTTTGTGTTGATTACGGCCATTGTTCAGTCTCCGGTTGGGTAATGTGTTCCCGAAAGGACTGCCGGGCCAGTGGATCGACGCGGCTGTCGAGACAAAGACCGGCAAAGTGCAGCCGGTTTTAAGCCACCCCCCGGCAAAAGACTGCCGTCCCTAGGTATTGGCCCTAGGGGTTTCCCGCCCCCTTAAAGTTTCAACCTGTTTGCCGGTTACGCGCGAAAGATGCGTCACGGACTTGATGGTTAACAGGGGTTTCAAAATGATTCGCGATTGCGGAATTCTGCAGTTCACCGAAGCGGCTTCAAAAGCCCACGCAGCGCTGGTGCAGCGCGCGGCATCGGTGCTTTCGAGCTATGGCGCGGAAGGTGAAGCCCTGTTGGCCGATGCTTTCGAAGGCGCAACCATGCCCCCGCGCAAGCAGATCGTGCTGCTGGAACGCGCAAGTGTGCCCCAGATCGAACGGCAAAGCGGCAGCCGCATCGCCACCGTGCGCTATGCCGATGGTGCGGGCGAGGCTGCCCTTGCCGCGCTGCTGGCCTGTGCCGCCCGCCCCGGCGCACCGATTGCCGCCGATCCTGAAAGCCTGTCCGTCCTCGCCCTGGCTGAACGCATCGCCGCCAGCGACATCCCCGTCCTGATCAACGGCCCCACCGGCACCGGCAAGGAAGTGCTCAGCCGCTTCATCCACGAACGCTCGGCCCGCAAGGACAAGCCGTTCATCGCCATCAATTGCGCCGCCATGCCCGAAGCCATGCTCGAAGCTTTGCTGTTCGGCCACCAGAAGGGTTCCTTCACCGGCGCGAACGCCGCCAGCGAAGGTTTCTTCCGCGCGGCCAATGGCGGCACCCTGCTGCTCGATGAAATCGCCGAAATGCCCCTGTCGCTGCAGGCAAAGCTGCTGCGCGCGCTTCAGGAAGGTGAAGTGGTGCCCTTGGGCGCAACCCAGCCGATCAAGGTGGACGTGCGCGTCATCGCCTGCGCCAACCGCGATCTCCCGCTGGAAGTAGAAGAAGGCCGCTTCCGCGCCGACTTGTTCTACCGCCTCAACGTCTTCCCCCTCGCCCTGCGCCCGCTGTGTGAACGGCCCGACGATATTGCCCCGCTCGCCTTTGCAATGGCGCTGCGCCACGCGGCCAATGCACCGTGGATTTCGGACGCGGCACTGTCCATGCTTGCCGCCCATTCCTGGCCCGGCAACGTGCGCGAACTGGAAAACGTGGTCCGCCGCGCGCTGGTCCTCGCTGGCAACGCCCCGATGATCGGGCCGGAACACATCGCGTTTGACCGCACGACCCGCCTTGTCAGCGCACCCGTAGCCGCGCCAGAAACGTCAGACGCAAAGCTTTCGAACATCGTGCAGATGTCAGAAGCCCGCGCCATCATCTCCACGCTTGAGGCCTGCAACGGCAGCCGCGTCGCCGCCGCACGACAGCTCGGCATCTCAGAACGCACCCTGCGCTATCGCCTCGCCAGCTTCCGTGAAGCCGGTATTGCCGTGGGTGGCCGGCGATGAGCGGCATCTCAGGCATCGGAGGCCGCGCCTCCGGCATTCAGGACATCATGGCCCTGCGTCAGCAGATCATGGAGCGCTCGCAACTGCTCCAGCAGGTCAAAGCGCCTGACGCGACACAGGCAACCGCAGCCACCTCCGGCCCCGCAGGCTCCTTCACCGACAGTCTGAAAGGCGCACTCGATACCGTCAACGCCACCCAGCAGAACGCCAGCGCAATGAGCGCGGCCTATGAAAAGGGCGAAGTGGTCGATGTCGCCAAGGTCATGCTGGCGCGGCAGGAATCGAGCGTCGCGTTCGAAGCCACGCTGCAGGTCCGCAACAAATTGCTGAACGCCTATCAAGACATCATGCGGATGGGAGTGTGATTAAATGGCCGATCTAGCCGATCCCGCATCCCCTTCGATGCTCAGCACGTTAAGCGATCCCGCTGGCGGCAGCCCCGCCACGCGGGCGAAAGCATTCCTGTCACTCCCACCCGTGCGGCGCATGCTGCCGTGGTTCGCAGGCGTTTCGGCTGCGGGCCTTTCCGCCGTGGTGTGGATGGCCATGTCGCCTGCCCCGCAGCGCATGCTCTACAGCCAGCTGTCCGATGGCGAACGCGCCGAAGTGATCGCCAGTCTGGAAAAGGCTGCCATCCCCTATCAGATCGACAGCGGCACTGGCGCTGTCACCGTGGGCGAGGACGACCTCTATAAAGCGCGCATGGCCGCTGCATCCGATGGCGCCATCGCCACGCCCGAAACCGGCATGCAAATGCTCGACAAGCTGCCGATGGGTGCCAGCCGTGGCCTTGAAGGCCAGCGCCTGAAAGCCGCGCGCGAGCGGGAGCTGGAACTGACGATCATGGAGATCGACGGCGTGGAATCGGTCCGCGTCCATCTGGCCGAGCCGGAAAAGTCGGTCTTCGTGCGTGATAACATCGCCCCCACTGCCTCGGTCATGACCAAGCTGAAAAACGGGCGGCAACTGTCGGACAGCCAGGTCCGCGCCATCGTCAACCTCGTCGCCGGATCGGTGCCGGGGCTTTCCATCGATGCCGTGCGCGTGGTCGATCAGCATGGCCGCCTGCTGTCAGAAGCCGGTGGCGTCGATGGTGACAGGCTCGAACTGCAACAGCGCATGGAAGAGAAGCTGCGCCAGCAGATCGCGCAACTGCTCACCCCGATGCTGGGCGATGGCAATTTCTCGTCCGAAATCCAGGTCGATCTCGACATGGATCAGGTCACCTCGGCGCGCGAGTCATACGACAAGGAAGGCGTCGTCCGGCAGGAAACGCAAACCGCCTCGCAACAGGCCAATGCCGCCACGGCGCAAGGTGTGCCCGGCGTCACGGCCAACACGCCGCCGCCCGCCACCGTCGCACAACCGGGCGCCCCTGCTGGCACACCGCCCACCGCCGCCGCCCCAACGCCGCAGAACACAGAGTCCAGTTCGGCAAAGACATATGAACTGGGCCGCGAAGTTGCCGTATCGAACAAGACACCGGGCAAAGTCCGCCGCCTCTCCGTCGCCGTAGCCCTCAGTGCGGAGATGATGGCCAAGGCCAAGCCTGCCGAAATCGAACAGATCAAGCAACTGATCAGCGCTGCCGTCGGTGCAGACACCGCGCGCGGCGATCAGGTGGCCGTGGCGGTGCGCGCGTTCAAGCCTGTAGTGGTGGAACCTGCGCCGTTCTGGGAAACCCCGTGGTTCGCCACGATCCTGCGCAATGGCGTGGCGCTGCTGTCCGTTCTGCTCGTCCTGCTGCTCGGCGTGCGTCCGCTGATCAAGGCATTCAAGCGCGAACCGGCCAAGGCCGATGATGACGCCAAGGCCAAGAAAAAGAAGCGCAAGAAGGGCGAGGCTGCCGAGGACGACGATGCTGATGAGGATGACGAAGCCTCTGAAGACGCGAACGAAACCCCGCCGGTCACCGCGCAGGAAGTCGCCGCTGCCATCCAGCCTGCGCAAGACCCGGAAACCGGCGTGGTCGATGCCGAAGCGCTCGCCCGGCAAGTCAGCCTTGCCCAGCGCCTTGTCGATGAAAAGCCCGACAACGCGCTGGTTGCGCTGAAGCAGATGCTCAAAGAGCCTGAAGAGGAAGGTGCCGCATGAGCGAGATGAGCGAAATCATCGCCGATGGACCGCAGATCTCCGATCCCGAACGCGCCGCTGTCATGGTGATGCTGCTGGAAGACGATCAGGCGGCCCACATCCTGTCGCAACTGGAACCCGCCGAACTGCGCCTGCTGGGCGAAAAGATGTGCGCGCTGGGCGAAATCGGCCCGGTCGCCATCGCGCAAGCCATCGCGGGTTTTGTTGAAAAGACCGAACGGCTCGGCCTGATCGCGCATGATCGCGTGGGGCAAGTGCGCTCGCTGATGACGCGCGCGGTGGGCGAAGTGAAGGCAGACAGCCTGATGCAGCGCATCGCGCCCGATGATCCTTCGCAAACCCCCACCATCGAACTCGCCCGCTGGCTCACGCCGCAAGTGATCGTGCCGCTGATCCGCGATGAACACCCGCAAGCGATTGCCGTCCTGCTGGTCCAACTCGATCCCGAAGTGGCCGCCGCCGTGCTGCACGGGCTGGCCGACGAGATTCAGGGCCAGGTCGTCCACCGCATCGCCTCGCTCGGCCCGGTCGCGCCCGAAGCCATTGCGATGCTTGAGGAAATCCTCGACCGACGCATCGCCGAATGCCACGGATCGGCTGCGCTCAAGATGGGTGGCCCGCGCGAAGCGGCAGACATCATCAACGCCTCGGCCCGCACGGTCGAAAAGCGCGTCATGCCCGAAATCGCCAAGCAGGACCGCCAGCTGGCCAAGGCCATCGAGAACGAGATGTTCAAGTTCGAACACCTTTATGTGCTCGACGACAAATCGATGGGCGCACTGCTGCGCGAGGTGGACAGCGATGCGCTGATCGCCGCGCTCAAGGGCATTGCCGAGGAACTGCGCGAACCGTTCTTCCGCTCGATGTCCGCACGTGCCGCCGATGGCATCCGCGATGAAATCAACGCGCGTGGCCGCATGAAGATGGCCGAAGTGATCGAAGCCCAAAAAGCCATGATCACCGCCGCCCGCCGCCTCGCCGCCGAGGGCGTGATCGTGTTCGGCGCGGGCGATGATGACTATGTCTGACAGGCTTAGAGCGGTGTCCTTGGCGGACCTCGGACACATGTCCGCAGGCTTTGCCCGGGACCGCCGTTTCTTCCGCGATCTGGTGATTCCTGAAGTGCACCTAGATGCACCTAGCGCGCACCAAGACGCACCAGACGACACCGAAGTGCCTGATCCCGTGGCTGAAGCATGGGCCGAAGGATACGCGCGCGGCATGGGTGAAGCGCAGGAAGCAGCAGCGCAAATCATCGCCGAACAGGAAGCCGCGCGGAGCAAGATCGAGCTGTCATTATCGCGCCTCGACGCCGCGATGCAGTCCGATCTGAAAGACCGCTTGCGCGAAACTGTCATCGCCTTGTGCGAGTCCGCCATCGCCCCCGCCGCGCTTGACCCCGAAGGCCTCACCCGCCGCGTCGAAGTCGCCGCCGCGATGCTCGCACGTGCCGAAGATGCACGCGTAATTCGCCTTCATCCTGAAGACCTTGCGCTGATCGCTGCGCGCCTGCCCGAGGACTGGCACTTCGAACCCGACGCATCGCTGGAACGCGGCGCGGTGCGGGTCGAAGGCGCGATTGGCGGGGTTGAGAACGGGCCGGAGCAGTGGCGCTTGTCCATCGTGGAAGCGCTGCGGCAATGCTGAACTTTATCGAACCGCTGCTGGATGGCATGGCGCTGTGCGAGCCGGATTTCACCCCGCCGCGCTATGGCCTGTTGGCCGCCTGCGATGGCGGAATGCTTGAAGTTTCAGGGCTTTCCGTGCCCATCGGCACGCAATGCCGCATCGCGCACGGGTCTGGCTCGCTCACCGCCGAGACCATCGGGTTCCGCAATGGACGCACCTTGATGATGCTGCTTGGCGATCCCGTGCTGCTGCGCCCCGGCGCAAAGGTCCGTCCCGAAGGCCGCCCCGGCATGGTCCCGGTAGGCGAGGCGTTCTTGGGCCGCGCGGTGGATGGCGAGGGCAAACCCATCGACGGGCGCGGCCCCATCAACAGTCGCCGCGAATGGCCTGCGGGCGGGGTGCGCTCCGCCGCGCTGGATCGCTCACCCGTGCGCGTCAGTTTCGATACCGGTGTGCGCGCGCTCAATGCGCTGACCACCTTCGGCGTAGGCCAGCGCATCGGCATCATGGCGGGGTCCGGCGTGGGCAAATCGGTGCTGCTCGACATGATCGCGCATGGGGCCGAGGCCGAGATCGTGATTGTGGGCCTGATCGGCGAACGTGCGCGCGAAGTGTCTGATTTTGTTGAACGGCACATGCAGGGAGCCAAGCGCGAACGTTCGGTCATCGTCGCCGTGCCTGCCGACCACGCGCCGAACCTGCGCATCCGTGGCGCAATGATGGCCACCGCCTTGGCCGAGTATTTCCGCGCGCAGGGCAAGAACGTGCTGCTCATCATGGACAGCCTGACGCGCGTGGCCCACGCAGGCCGCGAAATTGCGCTGCTGCTGGGCGAACCCGGCGCAGCGCGCGGCTATCCGCCATCGGCGCTGGCCACGATCACCAAGCTGGTGGAGCGGGCGGGCAATTCTGCACAAAGCGGGGGTTCGGTGACCGGCCTTTACACCGTGCTGGCCGATGGCGACAACCAGGACGATCCGGTGGTCGATACCGCCCGCTCGATCCTTGATGGGCATATCGTGCTGTCGCGCGATCTGGCACAGCGGGGGCAATATCCCGCCATCGACATCGCCGCATCGCTGAGCCGCGTGATGAACGACATTACCGCGCCGGAACACCAGAAAGCCGCGCGCACGTTCCGTGCGCTGGTGGCGAGTTACGAGGCGAACCGCGATCTGGTGCTGATGGGCGCGTACCGATCCGGCGCGGACCCGCAGCTTGACCGTGCGATTACCATGCATGAAGCGCTGACCGGCTTCATCAGCCAGCCGCAGCGTGAGATCGTGCCGATGGCACCCAGCGTTGCCGCGCTGACGCAATTGATCGGGCCGTGAAGGCCGAACGCGCGCGGCTCGCCCGGCTCAAGCGGCTGGAGCGCATCCGCGACATCGCCCGCCAGACCGCGCTGGCCGAGGCAGGAAAGGCCGAAGGCACACTGGCGCAGTTGCAGGGACTGGTAGAGCGCACCAGCCGCTTGTCTGCCGACTATTCCGCCCGCACCGATGCGCGCGATGCGCATGGGCTGCAGCAATTGCGGCACTTCATTGCAGGCCTTGACCGCATCACCACCGGCACCCGCGCCGATGCCGAAACGGCCAAGCGCATTGCCGATGCCAAGGCGCAGGAAGCCGCCGCCGCCGAACGCCGCCGCGCCGCGGTGGAAGAGCGGGCCGAGGCGCAGGAGCGCCTGATCGCACGGAAAATTGCCGCAGGCACAATTCCTGTCACCGGCAAGAAGCCATCTGGCACGGGTCTTGAATAGACAGGGTTAACGCAACCGCCGGAGACCCTTGCAATGCCCGAAATCTCTGCCTTTTCCTTGCAGACAGCCCTGACCCCGGGACTCGCCGCACCGCTGGAAAACGCAGGCGTTCCGGCAGAACCGGGCAGCGGCGCGCCCTCCCCCCGTTTTGATGCCTTGCTGGCGCTACAGGCAGCAACGACACCAGCGGCAACCGCTCTTTTGCCGGAAAGCGGCAAGACTTTGCCGGATGCGGCAAACATGGTTGCCGCTTCATCAGCAACAGCCTTGCCCCAAGCGATGCTGATGAAAGCCGCAGCGGCGGGTCCGGTGCCTACCCGCAGTGGTGAGGCCGATGCGCCAGCAGACGCGCTGCCCGAAGTTCCCGACGAAACAGCGACTTCCGCAGCCGAAGTTGCACCCCAGCCCGACATTGCCCTGTTCGCCGCAATCTTTGGCGCGCCTGACAGGCTGGCCCCGGTTGTGAGCGAACAGCCAGCCGCCGCCCCGGCTGCCACGCCCAGCACCGCACTGGCCACCGCACCGGGCAGCGCCTCCCCCCCCGCTGCCCCTACCGCTATCGCCGCTGCCATTGCCAATAGCGCGCAAATCGAGCTGATCCCGGCGACGCCGAAAGGCGCTTCGCCGCGCGTTGCTTCCTCGGCTGTGAAAGCATCGACCCCGATAGTAGCGCAAGCATCGGAAGGCGAGGCACCGCCCACAGCACCGCTAACGTCAGCGTCAACGGTGCCGTCTGCAACGCAGACTGAGCGCTCTGTGCCTGCCGCAGCGGAGGCAGACACGCAGACCGCCACGCCCGGCGATTCAGCCCCGCGCAAGGTCGCACCAGCTGCCACCGAAACCATCAAGCCACAGCTTGCAGAAGCCGCCCTTCCGAGCGCCGTCATCACCGATGCGCCGCTCGCCGTCGATGCTCAGCCGGTTGCCACAACCACCCGCAGCGAAGCCAAGGCCGAGCGCATCGACTTTGCCACGCTGGTCGACACGCTCAACCGCGCCCGCGAAGACGCTTCGCCGCGTTCAATCAACGTGGCGGTGACCAACACCGATTTCGGGCGCGTCTCCATGCGCTTTGACAGCACCGATGCTGGCCTGTCCGTAGCGATGAGCGCCGCCGATCCCGGCTTTGCCCGCGCGGTCAACGCCAGCAGCGAAGCCGCTGCGACATCGGCGGACACGCGCGGCCAGAACCCATCGCAAAGCCAGCAATCACAGGGTGATGCGCGCGCGCAGGCGAGCGACGCCAACGCCCAACGTCAGCAGCAGGGCCAGCAGCAGAACGCGCGCACCGATGCCCGCATGGCCGCCAGTGCGCAAACATCCACACGCCGCGAAGATGACGCCGACAAGACCGGCGACAGCGGCATCTATGCCTGATTTTGGGCCTGATCCTGACTTCCCCATTCTGAGAGACACACCATGAGCGACAAAGGCGACAAGGAAGAAAAGCCCAAGAAGAAAAAGGGCGGCGGCATGATGATCAAGGTCGTCGGTGCGATTGCGCTGTTGGGCGCAGGCGCGGGCGGCGTGTTTGGGCTGGTGGCCGCTGGCGTGATCGGCGGCGGCGGTCCGCATGAGGTCATCAAGGTGGACAACAACCCCAAGCTGATCCGCAAGGGCGAGGAAGATCCCTTTGCCCCTGCCGCCAAGGAAGGTGAAGGTGAGGCGGGCGGTGCCGATACCGATGGCGACGGCGGCAGCGAATTCCGCACCATCTACTACAACTTCCCCGACGATTTCACATCCAACCTGCGCGATTCCGACGCGCTGCTGCAGGTCAATATCTCGGCCTCTACCCGCCGCGATTACCGCGTGGTGCTGTGGATGAAGAAGCATGAACTGGCGATCCGTTCTGCCCTGCTGATCGCCATTGCCGACACGCCGGAAGAAGAAGTGGTCAGCCCCGAAGGCAAGGCGCGTTTTCAAAAGCGGATGACCAACACGATCAACAAAGTCCTGACCGAGAACGAGGGCTTTGGCGGGGTCGAGAACGTCTATTTCAAGTCCTTCATCGTCCAGTAAAAACCCCGATTGCCACCTGAGGCCAACCGTACCCATGAAACCAGAACGCGCCTTTGTTGCCGAACGTGCCCTTGCCCAGCACGATCCGGCCTTGCTGCGCCCCGGCCCGGACACGTCTGAACTCGTGCCCGCGCTGGCGCGGATGAGCGAGCGTCTGGCCAAGGCTGTGCGCGGCGCATTGTCGCCACTGCTGGGCGGGGCGGAGCCGCAGATCAATCCGGCCAAGCCGATGAAGACCGATTTCGAGGATTTCTGTTCGGAAATCCCGCGCCTTGCCGCCAACAGCCTGATGCAGATTGGCAGCGGCCCGTTCATGGTCAGCATCGAGGGCGAAAGCGTGCTGCGGCTGGTGGATCGTGCCTTTGGCGGCCCCGGCGATACGCCCGGATCACTGCCCAAGGAGTTCCCGCTTTCGGCCGAACTGATGATCGGGCGGATCGAACAGCTTATCGCCACCTGCCTTGCCGTGGCGCTGGGCGGCAGTTGCGGTGCCATCCGCGCGGTGCGCCGCGATGCCAGCCTGGCGCAGCTTCAGGCCATGCCGGGCAGCACGCCAGTGGCTGCGCTGACCCTCAACGTGCTGGAACAGGGCCGCATGCCCTGGGTCATTTCCATCGCGTTCCCGATGGACACGCTGGGCCAGATGTTTGCGCATGGCGAAGGCAAACGCCCTGCCAAGGCTCCGCGCGGCCCGGCCAAGGCCACCGATGCCCCCTTTGCCGATATGCCCATCGATATGACCGCGGTGCTGGTGGATATGCGCCTGCCGCTGGCCACGATCTCGCGGTTGCAGGTGGGGCAGGTTCTGCCCGTGCCCATCGCGCGCAGCGTGCCGCTGGTGGTGGGCGACAAGACTTATGCCCACGGCTCGATCGGCGCGCTCGAAGACCGTGTCGCCATCCAGATTTCCCACCTTTCCTGAATAAAGAGGCAAAGACCCCATGACCTTCCAGCCCCGCGGTTTTGATTTCCTCAAGGATGTCGATGTCCGCCTGACAGTAGAACTCGGCCGCACAGCCATGAAGCTGAAGGACGTGCTTGGCCTGTCCGAAGAGTCCGTCGTGATGCTCGACAGGATGACTGACGAACTGCTCGACGTGATGGTCAACGGCAAGCTGATCGCGCGCGGCGAAGTGGTGGCGCAGGGTGACCGCTTTGGCCTGCGCATCGTGGAACTGGCGGGTTCGGATGGCGAGGAACCTGCTGCCGCATCGCCCGAGAAGAAAGCCCCCAGAGCCGCCAAGGGGGATGACGCCTGATGTTCTGGTATGTGCTGAAGCTGCTGGTCCTGCTGCCGCTGATCGGCGGACTGATCTGGGCCAGCCTGAAATTCGCCAAGCGCATGGAAGGCCGCTTCATGGGCGGCAATGCGCCGAAATCGGTGCGGATCATCGAAACGCAGATGCTTTCCCCCACGCTGCGGCTGGCCGTGCTGGAATTCCACGGGCGCGAAATTCTCGTCTCGGCGGGGAAGAATGGACTTGTGCGGCTGGCCGAAGCGCCTGCGCGTGAAAAGACTGACGTGCCAAAGGTTGAATCGGAGGAAGTGCAGTGAAGCGCCTTTTTGCCACACTGACGACCGTGTTGGTCCTGCTGCCGCATCACGCGATGGCGGCGGTAGGTCCGGCTCCCACACAGGAACCGGCGGCGCTTTCGGGCGCGCTGGACCGGGCATTCGGCCAGATGGCAGGCGCACAGAGCGGCGGTTCACTGTCGCTTTCGTTGCAGCTCCTGCTCATCATGGGGCTGCTGACGATCCTGCCCTCGCTGGTGCTGATGATGACCAGCTTTACCCGTGTGCTGATCGTGCTGTCCATCCTCCGTCAGGCGATGGGCCTGCAGCAATCACCGCCCAATCAGGTGCTGATCGGTCTTTCGCTGTTCCTTTCGCTGTTCATCATGGGGCCGACGCTCGACAAGGTGAACGCCAATGCGATCCAGCCCTATGCCAGCGGCCAGATCGGCGCGGAGCAGGCGCTGGCGGCAGGCGGGCGTGAATTTCACGGCTTCATGATCCGCCAGACGCGCGAGACGGACCTGCGCATGTTTGCCGATATGGCCAAGGCCCCGCGCTTTGCCAGCACGGCGGACGTGCCCTATTCGATCCTGCTGCCGGCCTTCGTTACGAGTGAACTGAAGACCGCTTTCCAGATCGGCTTCATGCTGTTCCTGCCATTTCTGGTGATCGATCTCGTCGTCTCATCCGTGCTGATGAGCCTTGGCATGATGATGATGAGCCCGACGATTGTGTCCCTGCCGTTCAAGCTGTTGCTGTTCGTGCTGGTCGATGGTTGGGCGCTGTTGATGGGCAGCCTTGCAGCGAGTTTCGGCTGATGGACGACACCGCCTCCCTCCTCTCGCTGGCAGACCGGATGCTGTGGATCACCGCACTGGTGGCGGCGCCCGTACTGCTCGCATCGCTTGCGGTCGGCTTGGTCGTCGGCGTCATTCAGGCGGCAACGTCGGTTAACGAGCAGACGCTGACATTCGTGCCCAAGCTGGCGATTACTGCGCTGGTGCTGGTGCTGTTCGGATCGGCCATGCTTGGCCTGATCGGGGATTTCACCAAGGAAATCTTCGAGCAGATTGCGATGACGGGGAAGTAGCCGCGTGCTGCAACTCAACTTCGGTTTTGGCGCGCTCGAGGCCGATTTCTGGCGCTGGATGTTCGTGATGACGCGGATCGGCGCGGCGATGTTTGCTGCGCCCCTGTTCGGTGCAGCAACAGTGCCGCCGCAGGTGCGCGTGATCGTGACCGGAGCGATTGCGCTGCTGATCTGCGCATGGACGCCGGTGGCCGCGCCGCCTGCACTGCTGTCAATCGACGGCCTGCTGGCCACCGCCAACGAAGTGGTGATCGGCCTTGCCATCGGCTTTGCGCTGCAACTCTCGTTCGCTGCGCCGACATTGGCCGCAGAAATCATCGGCGGCGGCATGGGCATGTCGATTGCCACCACGGCCGATCCCGTCAGCGGCGCAAGTTCGCCCGCAATGGGGCAGTATTTCGCGGTGGTGCTGACGGTGATCTTTCTGGGCACCGGGGCGCATCTCAACTGGATTGCGCTGCTGGTCGATAGCTACGCCACGTTCCCGCCGGGCACGCCGTGGCTCGCGCCGGGACGGATGGAGCTGATCACGCAGTTTGCCGGGCAGATGTTCGTCACCGCGCTGCTGATCGCGCTGCCGGTCACGCTGATCCTGCTGCTGGTGCAGGTGACGACGGGCATCATCAGCCGCTCTGCCCCCAGCCTCAACCTGTTCTCGCTGGGCTTGCCTGCGGGCGTGCTGGCAGGCCTTGCCGCGATGATCGCCGCCGCGCCGATGCTGACCGACGTGATGGTGGAAATCTCCGCCACCGCTGTCGGCCAGGCCGCCGCGCTGATCGCGCAATAGGGGCGCGCTGCGATGGCCGAGCAGGAGGGCGAGAAGTCCTTTGCCCCTACAGAGAAGCGCAAAAAGGACGCCGCCAAGAACGGCGACGTCTTGCGCTCGAAGGAACTGGCGACGGCGGTGGGCGTGGCTGTTGGCGCGGTGTGGCTGAAGTTTGCCGGGCCGTGGTTGTTCGATGCGCTGCAGGACACGTTGCGCGCTTCGTTCACGCTGGACCGCGCGGCGATTGAGGATTTCACGCCCAACAAGCTGCTGATCGGCGCGTTGGTGGCGGTGCTGCCTCCGGTCTTCGTGCTGGGCGCTATCGTGCTGGCTTCATCGGTGTTTGCGCAAATCGGCCTGTCCGATGGCCGCTGGAACATGGGCAACCTTGCGCCGAAGGCTTCGCGCATCAACCCGATGTCGGGGCTGAAGCGCATGTTCGGCGCGCAAGGGTGGATCGAGCTGGGCAAGGGTCTGGCCAAGCTGGCGTTGATGGGCACGATTGCCTGGTGGTGGGGTTCGGGCGAGGTTTCGAAGCTGATCGGCCTTGGCCACGGTGACATTCACGGACAGCTGGTGCAGGCGTGGGACGCGATCACATCGCTGGCCTTTGCGCTGGCGGCGGGGCTGGTCATCATCGCGCTGCTGGACTTTCCGATCCTGTGGATCCGCCGCTTCTTCCGCCTGCGCATGACGCTGCAGGAGATCAAGGACGAGCATAAGGAATCCGAAGGCTCGCCCGAAAACAAGGCCGCCGTGCGCAACAAGCAGCGCCAGCTGGCAATGGGCGCGATGCAGGGAGCGATGGCCAAGGCGCAGTTCGTCATCACCAACCCGACGCACTTTTCCGTGGCGCTGACCTATGACCCCGACCTTGCCCCTGCCCCGGTGGTGCTGGCCAAGGGGCGTGGCGAGAAAGCGTTGGCGATGCGCCAGTTGGCCGCGGAACTGGGCGTGCCGACCATCGAGATCCCGCCGCTCGCCCGCTCGGTCTATTTCACCACGCGCGAAAACCAGATGATCCGCGAGGATTTGTATGCCGCCATCGCCTCGGTGCTGGCCTTCGTCATGTCCTTGAAGCGGGGCGACAATCCGCAACTGCCGTCGATCGATTTGCCCATCCACATGCAGTTCGATGCCGAAGGCCGTCCTGAAGCGATTGTGCAGCTTAACCGCGCCGCCGCGCCGCCGTTCTAGTCCTTATGGAAAGCGCATCAGCCACAGCATCGACATCGGCAACCGCCCAGATCGTCCAGACTCTGGGCGCAGGCAGCGGCATCAACACGGCGCAGCTGGCAGAGCAGCTTGCCGCCGCGCAGTTCGCCACCCGCATCGATCAGCTTGCGGCGAGAAACGAGAAGCTGACCGCACAGATCTCCAGCGCGTCTAACCTCAAGTCGCTGATGAGCACGCTGTCCTCATCCATCGGCTCGCTGATCCGCACCGGCGATCTGGCGGTGAAGCCGTCCATTTCAAACGCCAATGTGGCCACCGTCAGCAAGGGCACCGCCACCGGTAGCGGCAGCTACAGCCTTGAAGTGTCCAGCTTGGCCAATTCGCAGAAGCTGCTGACACCCGCCTACACTTCGGCCACGTCCACGGTCGGATCGGGCACACTGACGCTGCGCTTCGGCACGGTATCAGGCACGTCCTTCAACGCTGACACCACGCAGGACGCGGTCGACATTGCCATCCCCAGTGGTGCGACGCTGACCGATGTGGCTGCCGCCATCAACGCTGCGGGCACCGGGGTTTCGGCCTATGTCGCCAATGGCACGTCCGGTGCGCAAATCGTGCTGCGCGGCAAGGAAGGCGCGACCAGCGGCTTTCAGATCGAGGCGACCGAGACCGTCGGCGAGGAAGGCCTTGCCAATCTGGCCTGGACGCCCGCCACGGTTGGCACCCGCCTGAAATCCACCGCAACCGATGCAGCATTCACGCTCGACGGGGTGGACTACACGTCAAAAAGCAACACCGCCAACGACGTTGCGCCCGGCCTCAACCTGAAGCTGACCGCGACCAACATCGGCAACCCCGCAACGATCAACTTCAGCGATCCCTCCAGCGGTATCACCACCGCCATGACCGATCTGGTCGCTGCGCTGAACGAGGTGGCATCGCAGTTGAACGCCGCGATGAACAAGGACAGCGGCGATCTGAACAATGATCCCGGCGCGCGCGCGCTGCGCACATCGCTGATTACGCTGGCCGGTTCGACGATCATGCCCAATGCCGCCACCGGTGCGCCTGCGACGTTCTCGGACCTTGGTCTGAAGACCGAGCGCGACGGCACGTTCAGCCTCGATACTGCGCGCCTTGCCAAGACGCTGCAGGATTCACCTGATGAGGCGGGCGCGATGTGGACGACCGGACTTTACGGCGTTTATGCCTCCATCGACAAGATCGCGCGCTCCGCCTCGGCGGTCAGCGGCACCTCTCTCGGCAGTTCGATCACGCGCTATACCGCGCTGCAAAAGACGCTGACCGAGAAGACCGAAACGCTGTCCACGAAGCAGGAGGACTTCCGCCAGCGGCTGGTCCAGCGCTTCGCCTCGATGGACACGCGGGTCAGCAATTCGCAATCGACGCTGTCCTTCCTGAAGGCCCAGATCGACGCGTGGAACGGGAGTGACAACTGATGCTGCATCACCGCAATGATCCATCGGAAGCCTACCGCCGCGTCGATTTCGATGCGCGGGTTTCAGGCGCGAATTCGGGCCAGTTGGTCGATCTGTGTCTTGAACAGGTTATCGGATCGATCGGCCGCGCGCTGCACGCGCAGGAACGCAGTGACAATTCGGCCAAGAGCGCCGCGCTCACCCGCGCCATTTCCGCGCTTACCGCACTGCAAATGGGTATCGATATGTCGAACCCTACAGCCAAGGCGCTGGTGCAGCTTTATCAGTCCGCACGCGGGGCGATCCTTGATTGCGTGACACGGTTCAACCCCACCACGCTCAAAGTGATCCGGCAGGACTTCATCGAAATCCGCGAGGCTATGCTGCGCAGCATTGCTGCGTAAGGGCCTTCAAGACGGCAACAATTTGCAGCTACCAAATCGTCATGCTGAACTTGTTTCAGCATCCATCTATCAACAATAGCTACAGTGTGGGTGGATAAATGGACCCTGAAACAAGTTCAGGGTGACGAAGTGACCCGTTCAACGTCACCCGCCTTACACAGAAAAAGCCCGGAGCCGGCATGAGGCTCCGGGCTTCCTTTCTACCCGCGCGAATGGGGACGGTTCGCGCCGGAAGCTGGATGCGGGAAGAATGTCAGCCCGTATGGCAGCAGGCGATCAGGGCCTCGCCAAGATCGCCAAGCCCCAGTTCCTTGTCAGCCGCTTCCATGTCCATTGCAGCGTTTGGCGCTTCGGCCACCATTGCGGTCTTGCGATCCTGCACGAAGGTTTTGCACCCGGCATCGCGCATCAGGCGCAGGCCCTTGGCACCATCGCGGCCCATGCCGGTCAGCACAGCGCCAGCCGCCGGGATCGCACCGCGCGCGATTGATCCGAACAGCAGGTTGGCCGCAGGGCGCACGCCGTCCACCGGATCGCGGTCGATCAGGCGCAGCTTGGCAGGTGTGCCCGGTTCAATCACCGCGTGACGCTCAGGGTCATAGGCGATGTGGATTGTGCCCGGCACAAGCGGCGTGGCATCCTTGGCGGCCTTTACCGCGCATTTCAGCTCGCCATCCATGCGTTTGATGAATGTTTCAACCACCGCCGGCTCGGCATTGAGCGTGATGATTGTGGGCGGGCACTTTTCGGGAAAATCGCCGAGGATCTGCGTCAGCGCATCGATCCCGCCCATCGATGCGGTGATCGCAAGGATGTGGCCGTTCCATTCGAAGTTCGTTTCTGCCACCTTGGCAACCCTGGTGGTGTCACGCGGGGCGCGCCGGTCCTTGACGTTGCTGTTGGCCGCCGCCAGCACGATCTTGCCCAACTGGCCCACGGTCTTGGCAAACTGTTCGGGCGTGGCCTTCAAAGGTTTGGGGAAGCATTCCACCGCGCCCAGCTCATAGGCCTTGAGCGAAGTTTCAGTGCCCGCCTGCGTAAGGCTGGAGAGCATGACCACCGGAATCGGGTTCGATCCCATCAGCTCTTCCAGGAATTCGATCCCGCTCATCCCCGGCATTTCCACGTCGAGCGTGACCACGTTGGGGCGCAGTTCCTTGATCTGCTCTCGGGCGTCGTTGGCACTGGACGCCGCACCGACAACCGTCACGTTCTTTGCCTGATCGAGAATATCGGCAAACAGCGCCCGCATAGCGGCGGAATCATCGACAACGAGTACGCGAGCATCATGCATTTGAAGGAACCTCTTGAACTGGCGTGATTATGCCGTCCACATTCCTTTACGCGCGCAGAGCCGACCAATTCCTGTGCCGCCCCTTACGTATCTCACCCTAAGGTACGCGAAAGGCGGCCTTTGCCCTCATGCCCTATCTCTTCGAACCATGATGCCGTGTCCGATTCCCCCGGACCGGCCAAGTAGAGCCGCCTTAGTCGAGTCGGAGGAAGAGCATCTTCATGTCGTCGGTCACGCCATCGATCACTTTGCCCGCGCGCTGCGATCGCGCCGCAGCCGAAGCGCTGCTGCCTGAAATGATTGCAGCACTCGGCTCCGGCCCGCTGCGGATCGATGCGCGCGAGTGCCAGCACATCGGCCAGGCCATGCTCCAGTTGCTCGTCAGCGCCCGCCAAACCGGTGAAGGCGCGGTGATCGAGCCTTCGCAGACATTGCGCGACGTGGCCCAGCTCACCGGGCTTGGCGAGGAACTCTTTTCAGGGATTCACGCATGACCGCCGAAGAAATCCAGGCCATCTTCTTTGCCGAGTGCGAGGAGTCGCTCGAAGCCGCAGAGCAAGGCCTTGCGGCCTGCCGCGATGGCACGCAGGACAGCGATACCGTCAACGCGGTGTTTCGGGCAGTCCATTCGATCAAGGGCGGCGCGGGCGCGTTCGGCTATATCGCGCTGCAGGGCTTCACCCATACTTTCGAAACACTGCTTTCGGATGTGCGCGATGGCACCGTGCCGATTACCGAACCGCTGATCGACCTGATGCTCGGCGGGCTTGATACACTGAGCGACCACGTTACCGCTGCGCGCGATAGTGGTGAGCCGCCAGAGGATGCCGCGCTGCAGGCGGAAATGACCGCTGCGATGGCGGCCAATGCGGGTGCAGCACCAGCAGCGCCAGTTGCTGCCGCTCCCCCCCCTCCTGCGCCCGCCCCTGAACCTGAAAAGGCCGAAGTGGCTGACAGTTCGGGCGACGATTTCGACTTCGACTTTGATCTCGACGCCCTGCTGGATGACATTTCGGATGACATGGCCCCGGCTGCTGTTGCCCCCGAAGCCCGCTGGCAAGTTCGCGTGCGGCCCCATGCTGCGGCGATGCGCAATGGCAGTGAACCGCTGCTGATGCTGCGCGAAATGAGCGAACTGGGCGGCGTTTGCGAACTGTGTGACATATCCTCGATCCCGCCCCTCGACGGCTTTGATGTCGGTACGGGGTATCTTGGCTGGGCATTCAGCTTCCCCGCCAGCGTGGGCGAAGATGCGGTTCGCGACATCTTCGATTTCGTCGGTGACGACTGCTCTTTGGCCTTTGGTGCCCAAGCAGACATGCCGCAGGTGCAATATCCTGAACCGCCGGTACCAATTGCACCAGTGGCAACCGCACCCATTGCAGTTCCTGTTGCCGCGCCCGTGGCGGCGATGGTGCAGTCTCCTGCCTCCGCCGTTCCGGCGCCCGTCGAAGCGCCGCTTGCCCCGGACCCCGAATTGGCGCGCACGGGTTCGGCACCGCCAGCACCGCCTGCACCCGGCCAGTCAATCCGCATTGAACTGGGCAAGCTCGACAAGCTGATCGACGCTGTGGGCGAACTCGTTATCGCGCAGGCCATGATGGCACAGCGGCTGGCCGATCAGGGCCTCGCTGTGGCCGAAGACATGACAATGATCGAAGGGCTGACCCGCGACATCCAGGAATCGGCCATGGCGATCCGCGCCCAGCCGATCGGCTCGGTGTTCAGCCGCGTGCCACGCATCCTGCGTGAACTTGCATCTTCCACCGGCAAGCACGTGAAGCTCGAAGTGTCGGGCGAGACGACCGAACTGGACAAGACTGTCATCGAGCGTCTGGGCGAGCCGTTGACTCACCTGATCCGCAATGCGGTAGATCACGGCATCGAACAGGCGGACGAACGCATCGCTGCCGGAAAGCCCGCCGAGGGCACGCTGACGCTTTCGGCAGAGCACCGGTCTGGCCGCATCCTCATCCGCATTGGCGATGACGGCAAGGGCATCGACCGCGAACGCGTGTTTGCCAAGGCGGTCGAAAAAGGCCTGATCTCGCCCGATACGGTGATGAGCAAGGAGGAGATCGACCTGCTGATCTTCGCACCGGGCTTTTCTACCGCGCAGACCGTGACGAATGTGTCCGGTCGCGGCGTGGGCATGGATGTAGTCCGCCAGAACGTGAAGGATCTGGGCGGGCGCATCACCATCGATTCCGAACCCGGCAAGGGCACCACATTCACGCTTACCCTGCCGCTGACGCTGGCCATTTCCGATGGTATGGTCGTCAACGTGGGTGACCAGACACTGGTCGTGCCGCTTGCCAATGTGGTGGAAAGCCTGCGCCCCGAACCCAACGAAGTTCAGGGCCTTGGTGCCAGCCGCTGCATGATAAACGTGCGCGGACGGTTCATTCCGGTGATCCCGCTCAGCCAGTCCGTAGGAGCAGCCGGTGCCTGCACCGACCCGCGCGATGGCGTGCTGATCGTGGTCGAAACCGAGGGCGCAGGCCGCGCCGCACTGCTGGTCGATGCGATCTGCGATCAACGCCAGGTCGTCATCAAAAGCCTCGACACGCATTACCGCTCGGTCGAGGGCGTGGCGGGTGCTACCATCCTTGGTGATGGCCGTGTCGCGCTGATTGTCGATGTCGACAGCCTCGTCTCGCGCAGCCTCGCGTCTGCGGGCGGCAATTCTCCGCTGGCAGAAGCCGCATGAGCCTGATGGACGCCCTTGATGCGTCGATGCCCGGGGTCAGCCCCGGCGTGTTCGACGAGGCAGACTTCCGCGCGATTTCGGAAATCACGCACAAGGAAGCCGGCATCGTCCTGTCCAGCGGAAAGGCCATGCTGGTCTATTCACGCCTCGCCCCACTGGTGCGCAACGCCAATTGCGCGACATTCGGTGCCTATGTCATCCGCATTCGTGAAGACGCGACTGAGCGCACCAAGGCGATCTGCGCACTGACGACTAACCACACCTTCTTCTACCGCGAAGCCCACCACTTTGAACACTTCGCCCGCGAAGTGCGCCCAGGCTATGTCCAGCGGCTGCAAAGCGGCGGCAAAGTGCGTCTGTGGTCGGCAGGCTGCTCCAGCGGTGAGGAAACGTGGTCCTTGCTGATGACGTTTCTGGGCGAAGACGCTTCCGCTGGCGCAAACATCGCCAAGCGCGATCTGCGTCTGCTGGCCAGCGACATTGCCACGCACGCCATCGCCAAGGCCCGCGCAGGCACCTACCGCACCGAGGATCTGAAGCCCGTACCCGATGGCTTGCGCCGCCACTGGACGCGCAGCACCGGCGAGGAATCGACCATCGCGCCCGAAGTGCAGCAACTTGCCCGCTTCCGGTCGCTCAACCTGCTGGGTGATTGGCCGATGCAGGGGCAGTTTGACACGATCTTCTGCCGCAACGTGATGATCTATTTCGATAATCCCACCAAGGAACGGCTCGTGCATCGTTTTGCCGAGAAGCTCGCCCCCGGCGGCTGGCTTTACATCGGTCATTCCGAACGCGTGACCGGCCCGGCGCTCGATCTGCTGTCGACTCAGGGTCCAACCATCTACCGCAAGAGGGCCGCATGACCATCCGCGTCGTTATCGTTGAAGATTCCCCCACCATGCGCGCCATCCTGATGAACCGGCTGGGCAAGGAGCCGGACATCGAAGTTGTGGCCGCCGCCGCCAACGCCGCTGAAGGCCGCGAAGTGATCCGCGAGCTGGACCCGGACGTCGTCACGCTCGACATCGAAATGCCCGGCATGAACGGCCTCGATTTCCTCGCCAAGATCATGCAACTGCGCCCGACCCCGGTGATCATCGTCTCCGGCTCCACGCAGAAAGGCAACGACATGAGCGCCCGTGCGCTCGCTCTCGGTGCGGTTGATTGCTACGCCAAGTCAGGCGGCGGCATGGGTCTCGACGATGCCGGAATGCTGGCACAGATGATCCGCGAGGCCGCCAAGGTCCGCTTCTCACCCCGCGCACCCGCCGCAGCACCCTCAACCATCACCCGCATAGCCACCGAAGTGCGCGGCACGCTGGCCGATCGCCCGGCGCTTATCGCCATAGGCTCCTCCACCGGCGGCGTGGAGGCATTGCAGACGGTGCTGTCAGGCTTCCCCGCCGATTGCCCGCCCACGCTGATCGTGCAGCACATCAACGCCCGCTTCGCGCCCGCCGTGGCGCGTACGCTTGACCAGTCGTGCCCGCCGAAAATCATGATTGCCGAGCCGGACATGCCTTTGAAAGACGGCCACGTCTATCTCGCGCCCGGCGATGACCGCCACCTCTCCATTGGCGGCAGCAGCACCTTCCACTGCAAGCTGCGCAGCGGCGAACCGGTCTCCGGCCACATGCCCAGCGTCGATGTGCTGTTCGCTTCGGTCGCCGAGATCATCGGTCCCCGTGCAGTCGGCATCCTGCTGACCGGGATGGGCGCTGATGGCGCACAAGGCCTGCTCTCGATGGCCCAGAAAGGCGCGCGTACCATTGCGCAGGACGAGGCGACCTGCACCGTCTTCGGCATGCCCCGCGCTGCAATCAACCTTGGTGCCGCGCGCATCGTCGCGCCTTTGGGTTCCATCGCCCGCCACGCCTTCAGCAAGGCGGCTTAAGATGAGCTTCGAATCCCCCATCCCCCCAAATCCATCGGGCGCACCGCCGCTTGAACGGGTCACCGTCATGCAAGGGCAGGCCCTTGCCAGCGCCAACGCATCAATCGAATACTCCACCGTGCTCGGATCGTGCGTGGCCACGTGCCTGTTCGATCCGCAAAGCAAGGTCGGCGGCATGAACCATTTCCTGCTGTCAGAACCCCCCGCCAATCTGCCCGGCACACAAGTGGACGAACACTACGGCGTCTATCTGATGGAGCTGCTGGTCAACCAGATGCTCAGCCGCGGTGCCCGCAAAAGCAACCTCAAGGCCCATCTTTATGGCGGGGCGAACGTCAATCGCAACATGATGAAGATTGGCACGATGAACGCCGAATTCGCCCGCGAATTCCTCCGCCGCGAAGGCATTGCCCTGATGCGCGAGGATCTGGGTGGCACCAGCGCGCGCCGTGTCGATTTCCGCCCCGCATCGGGCCAGGTCCGCCTGCGCACGGTAGAAGACCGTTTTGCACCACCCGTCCAACCCACCCTGCGCCCGGCCTTGTCCACTGGCGACGTCGAACTGTTCTGATCGGAAAAGCGAGCCTCTCCCATGACTACAACCACAACCCGGATCCTTACCGTAGACGACAGCCCATCCATGCGGGCGCTGCTCAATCACGCCCTGTCGGGCCACGGCTTCGATGTGTCGCAGGCCGAAGACGGCATGGCTGCGCTCGATTGGCTGGCGATGAACGAGGTCGATGTCGTCATCACCGATATCAACATGCCGCGCCTCGATGGCTTCGGCCTGATCGAGCGCCTGCGCGAAGGCAGCCGCCATCGTGACCGCCCGATCCTCGTGCTGACCACCGAAAGCTCGGACGAGAAAAAGGCCCGCGCCCGCGCCGCTGGAGCCACCGGCTGGATCGTCAAGCCGTTCGATCCCGAAAAGCTCGTCGCCGCGGTCCGCCGGGTTGCCCACTAAAAACTCCGCCCACTAAGCCAACCAAGGAGCACAGAACCATGCTGCGCGAACTGATCACCTTCGAAGTCGAAGGCCAGGTTTTCGGCCTCGATATCATGGCCATCCGCGAAATCCGCGCATGGTCCCCCACCACGCGCCTGCCGCGCGTGCCCTCCTATGTTGCAGGCGTCGTCAACTTGCGCGGCACCGTGCTGCCGGTGATCGATCTGGGCGCACGCCTCGGCTGGCGCGAGACTGAGGCCACCCCGCGCCACGCCATCATCGTGACGCAGCAGGGCCAGCAGATCTCCGGCTGGATCGTCGATGCGGTGAGCGACATCGTCACGCTCGACAGCGAAACCCTGCAGCCCCCGCCGCCCACTTCGGCAGGCGATACGGTGGTGCCGTTCCTCGAAGGCCTTGCCGCGATTGACGACAAGATGGTCATGGTCCTGAACCTTGCCGCGCTGTCAGACGCCGTCGTGGTGCCCGAAGCCGCCTGAGGCTGAAAAGTCCCGGCGTTGATCCCGTCCCTTCAAAAGCTCGTCATGCTGGACTTGTTTCAGCATCCATCCCTCCCCACGAACCGCAATGCGAGTGGCCAGATGGACCCTGAAACGAGTTCAGGGTGACGAAAACACAAGAGCAAAAGGTCCACCAGATGGCACAAGCAACACACCGCCAGATCGCCGTCGTGCTGGAAGAGCTCGCCGAAGAAGTCGAAGCCCTGGGCGCCGCCCTGTGCATGGACATGGACATCGCCATCAAGCACATGGACAAACTTCAGGCGATAGACCTCATCGCCCAGAAACAGCGCTCATTGGGCAACCTGCTGGTGGCAGAACGCCCGGCTGAGGAAATCGAGCGGATCGCGATTGACGTACTGCGGGATCGGATGCGTTTGTCGGGGCGATAGTCGAAACCCTCAGCGGTGTGTGATCCGCAATTTGCGGAAGTGCGCCACCGTCCCGGTTTCAACCCACAACCCGATACCACCACGCTGATCCGGTCCCAGCTTCAGGTCGCTGACGATCAACACCGGCACCGGTCGCTTGTCCAGAAACAGCACTGCCCTGCTTCCAGACACTTCAATCCGCATCGTCGTCCACCGCCCCGGTGCGATATCTGCCGCAGTTTCGTACCGTTCCGGGCTTTCGCGCCGCAGCCGATCAAAGCGCCATTCCGGCCACGCCACATATTGCACCGAATGGTTTCTGCGTACCTGATCTTCGGCGATGCCGTTGGTGGGACGCAGATAGATGCTTTCGAACCGGCCCTTCCCCACGCGGAACGCCAGCCCCACAAAGGCCCGCGCAAATTCCGGCGCGCCTTCGGCCAGTTCACCTTTCACCTCGACTTCGATCACACCATCGTGAAAATCGATGGGCAGCAATGCCATGAAGTCACGGTCAGCCAACGCTTCGCGTGCGGGATCCTGCCAATACCGTCGCGGCAGTTCGATCCGCCAGCCTTGTGCATCCGTCGTCAGTTCCACGCCTTTGGCAGCAAAATCGCTAATGTTTGGACTACGCCACGGCACAGTCCCTGCGGACAGGCCGACAGCGGACAAAACCAGAAGACACATGCGCCGCCACGTCACCCTCATCTGTCCGATCCCGAAGTCACCGCCGCCTGAACCGCCAGAATTTCTGGCCATACGGCGAAAGCATCGGTCTGCCGGTTGATGAAAACCAGCCCGAAACGCCCGGTTGGCAGATCGACCCACGGATAAGTGCCGAACGCACCGATGCTGGAGCTCCGGGTGCAGCGCCCTTGGACGTCCCACGTTTCGCACCAGTTGCCGAGACCGTAGTGTGCGCTTTCCAGCAAGGCCGCATTCGTTGGCAGCATCTTTGCCGCAGGCGTCTGGTCGCGCATCATTTCGGTCACGGCCTGCTCGGACAGCACGCGGCGGCCCTTGTAGATGCCCTTGGCAGCCAGCATTTCAAGGAAGCGCACATAATCGTCGGCAGTGCTTATAGCCCCACCCTGTAGCACGGGATTGCGGGTTTCGTCAGCTGGCGGGATTGCTTCACCGAACTTCAGATGTGCCCAAACCGTCCCGGTCATGCCAAGCGGGCGTGCGATGCGGGACTGGAACACCTCTTCCCATGCCTGCCCCGTCACCGCTTCGACCACGGCACCGGCTACCTGAAACCCCGGCCCACCATAGTTGAACACCGCGCCGGGCGTCGTGGACAATGGTCGTGCAAGCACCTCGTCAGCAGACTGGCGCAGCGTCATGCGATGGTCCTGTTTCAGGTCATACATCTCGCCAAGGCCGCCCGCGACGCCCGATGTCTGCGCCAAAAGCTGGCGGAGCGTCAGCTTGCGCGCCCTGCCCCGTGCCCCGCGCAACCATGTGGAAACCGGCTTGTCGAGCGAAAGCCTGCCTTCGTCCACCAGCGCCATCACTGTAGCTGCCGCCAGCCACTTTGAAGCGGACGCAATGGGATAGCGCGTGTCGGCTGAGATCTGTCCAACATCGGCCCGCACCGTTTCTTGCCCCGTCCCGCCAAACACCACAGTCACGCCCGGTGTGCCTTTGGCAATCATGGCATCGACCGCAGCCCTTGCCGCAGGTGGCAATGTGCGCGCGCCCGGTGGTTGGTGAGCAGCCAGTGGCTCGGCGCTGGCGAGCGCTGCGTTTAGTGGCAGTGTGCCTAGCAGAAATAGCGAGATCAATGTGCGTTTACGCATGGTGCGATCCTTGGTCCGCCCACCAATCGGGCTTTCCCCGCATGTGCCATCATTCCCATATTGACGGAATAAGCTGTAATGTCCGATCAATACGGACACAATGTCCTCATTCAGCCTCGAATCGCTCTCCGGCCTAACCGCTTTCGTGGTGTCAGTAGAAACCGGCGGCTTTGCGCCTGCTGGTCGCACGCTTGGCCTTTCCGCGTCCGCCGTTGGGAAGGCCGTCGCACGGCTCGAAGCGCGCCTTGGCATGCGCCTTCTGATCCGCACGACCCGCCGCTTGTCCATGACGTATGAAGGCGAAGAGCTTTTTGCGCGCGCCACCCGCATGATTGACGATCTGCGCGAAATCGAAGCCATGCTGGGCGATCAGTCGCGCGCGCCTTCAGGCCGGGTCCGCATCAGCCTGCCCGCCACGCTGGGGCGGATGGTCATACTGCCCCGTCTGGCGCAGTTCACGCAAAGCCACAGCGGCATCGAACTTGATGTTGGGCTGGATGATCGCAAGGTGGATCTGGTAGAAGGCGGGATCGACCTTGCCGTGCGCACCGGTACACTCGACAGCAGCGGCCTGATTGCCCGCAAACTGGCACCGCACAACTTCCTGCTTTGCGCATCCCCCACCTATCTGGCGCACCGTGCCGCACCGCAAACTTTGGGTGATCTTGCCGGGCATACCTGCATTCGCTTCCGCTATCCGTCTACCGGACTGCTGGAACGTTGGATGTTCGACGACACCGAACTTGATCGTGAGCTGGGCAGCGGGCCTACGCTCAACGATGGCGAAGCCGTTGTCGTGGCGGCCATCGCGGGCATGGGACTGGCACAAGTGCCTGATTATTCAGCGCGCGCCGCCTTGTCCGCCGGTCAATTGGTGGCTGTGATGCCGAACTACCGCACAATCAGGGGCGATATCTGGCTCGTCCGCCCATCCCACCGCGCCACCCCGCCACGGGTGCAGGTTCTGGCGCAGTTTCTGGTCGATATGCTGGGCCAACTTTGAAAACCAGTCCCCGCCGGATTGCCACACCCCCTAGACTTCCCCCCCATCCCCGCGCAATGCTCCGGCGCATGTGGCAGCTTCATCAATTCCCCCTGTGTCCCTTCAGCCGCAAGGTTCGGCTTCTGCTCAGCGAGAAGGGTGTGGCCTATGATCTCGTGCGCGAAAATCCGTGGGAGCGGCGAGAGGGGTTTGGGGGCCTCAGCCCCGCCTATCGCACGCCCGCGATCCACAATCCCGAACGCGGCATCTCGCTGGCTGACAGCCGGGCGATCTGCGAGTACTTCGAAGAGACGGTCGACAAGACCCCGATGATCAACGGCACCGCCCCCACCCGGGCCGAAATCCGCCGTCTCGTCGCCCTGTTTGACGAAAACTTCTATGCCGATGTCACCGGCCCCCTGCTGGAAGAGCGCATGAAAAAGCGCCTCGTCTATCGCAGTTCGCCCGACAGCAAGCGCCTGCGCGATGCACTGCGGCTGGCCGACGAACATCTCGACTATATCGACTACCTGATCGACAACCGCCCCTGGCTGGCCGGTGCCACCATGAGCCTTGCCGATCTTGCCGCCGCCGCGCAGATCTCGGTCGCCGATTACCTTGGCGGCATTGACTGGTCGGGCCACGAACAGGCGCGCGGCTGGTACTCGGTCTTCAAAAGCCGCCCCAGCTTCCGCCCCCTTCTGGCCGAACGCATGGACGTGATCCAGCCGCCCGCCCACTACGCCGACGTGAACGCCTGAGCGTCAGTTCCTCCCTGGACCGGGGAGGGGGGACCATCCGCAGGATGGTGGAGGGGCACCCACGCCCCCAAAAAACCGCTGTCCTACAGACCCGCTCACGGCATAGCCTCCCGACCATGCCCCACCCTGCTCCCTCGCCAAAAGCGCAACCCAAACTCCCCTCCCGCAGGCGGGAGGGGCTGGGGGAGGGCATGTTCCCAAACCCTGAGCCGACACGCAAAAACGGCGGAAGAACCCTCCCGCCGCTTTTTCTCATGGACTGTGTAAACTGTGTAAACCTGTTCAGGTTCAGGCCGACTTTGCTTTCACACCGAACCGTCCGAACTTGCGGAACTGCGTCATCCACCGATCCAGGAACAGGCCGAGCGGACGCGCGCTCACCCCCAGCGAATCGATGCCCGGCAGCGTGCCCGTGGCAAAGTTCCCGGCCTTCAGCAGCTTCCACTGGTCCGTGCTCATCGGCGCACCCGGCAGCCACCCCGTCATCGCCGCAAACGCGCCCGAAACCGCATCGGGCAGGTCCAGCCACACCGGCGAGCGGCCCGCCGCCTTGGCAATCCGGCGGTTCAACTCGCCCATCGTCACCACTTCCGGCCCGGCCAGTTCATACGTCTTGCCGCCATGCGCCAAGGGATCGGCCAGAGCATTGCCCACTGCCTCGGCCGCATCATCGACAAACACCGGCTGCAGCTTCGCATCCGGCCCGAACACAGGGAGGACTGGCAGCTTTACCAGACCACCGAACATGTTGAGGAAGTTGTCATCCTCACCAAACAGGATCGAGGGCCGCACCACGGTGGCAGACGGAAACGCCGCCAGCACCGCCGCCTCACCCTCAGCCTTGGTCCGCGCATAAGGCACATCCGACGACGCATCGGCCCCCAGTGCGGAGACATGGACGAACGCCTTCGCGCCTACGGCCGTCGCCGCCTCGGCCACGCGGCCCACGCCCTTGCCCTGCAGCGAATCGAGATCGCCCGTGAACGCACCCACCAGATTGACGACCGCATCCACACCCGTCAGCGCCTTGGCCACGGTGTTCGGCTTGGTCACATCAATCGCAACAAACTGCGTCTGCCCCAACCCGCCCAGCGTCTTGAGCCGGAATGCGCGCTCAGGATGGCGGCTGCACACCCGGACCCGCGCCCCGCGCGCCAGCAATTCCTGCGCCAGATGCGTGCCGAAGAACCCGCTGCCGCCGACGAGCGCCACCAGCATCCCGTCCAGATCGCGCGTCTTGTCATTTGCCATGTGCAAAATCCTGCCTGTCCGCCCGCAAACCGGGCAAGTCACGCCCCGCCTTTGGCACAGCCGGGGCAAAGCTTTCAATGCCCAAACGCTGCGTATGCGGGTGCTTTACAAAAAGAGTTGGCACCAACCGGATTTGCCCCGTTGACACCCCGGCGTGCGTGCCTTAGTGGCGCCCTCCTACCCGGCGGACGGCGCTTTTGCCTTCCGCCCCGTGCCCAGATGGCGGAATTGGTAGACGCACCAGCTTCAGGTGCTGGCGCTCGCAAGGGCGTGGAGGTTCGAGTCCTCTTCTGGGCACCATCGCTTCACAAAGCGTTGAAAACGTTGAAGGATCGTCGTCAAGACGGTCCTTTCAGCGTGCCTGCTGCGATTTTCTGTTGCGATCTGGTGCACATGTCGAGCCACGCAGCGAGATATCCGCGACCAAGGGGATCGCGGCATTTGTGCTGCAATTGTGCGATCTGATACTGAAAGAAATGGTGGACCCGTCGGGACTCGAACCCGAGACCTACAGATTAAAAGTCCGTTGCTCTACCAACTGAGCTACGGGTCCACACCGTTTTACGCCGCGACCAACGCGTGGCGTGGCGCGTCACCTAGGGGGCGCGGCGCGGGTGGTCAAGCCTGCGCTTGAGGCGGTATTCAAGATGCGCAAGATTGAGGCCCGTGACGGGATCGCGCCAGTGCCGCGCAATGCGGTTAGCGGGACCGAGGACGAAGGTGCGCTTGCGGAATTCGCGGTGGGGGATCGCCAGTCGCGCGTCGCTCCAGCAGCCACCGGACCACAGCACGATGTCGAGATCGAGCGTGCGCGCACGCCAGCGCTGGCCCTGTCGCTTGCGTCCGAACTGCGTTTCGATTGTCTGCAGCACGTCCAGCAAGGCTGGCGGATCGAGCGGCGTTTCCACCAAGGCCGCGCCGTTCGCATATTCGCGCTGTGATGGCCCGATGGGGCGGCTGCGGATAACGGGACTGACGGCAAGAACCGCAAGGCCTCCGGACGCCATCGCCTCAACCGCGGCGCGCAGAACGGCAGCGGGCGCTCCGTATTGCGGGTGCAACTGGTTGGAGCCGAGCGCAATCAGGAAACGGTGAAGTGTCAGATGTCTTCTGCCAGACGCCCGTACAATTGCGGGCGGCGATCGCGGAAAAAGCCCATCCCTGCGCGGTGCGTGGCGGCGCGTTTCAGGTCGATCATGGCGTGCAGCACGCCGGTTTCAGCAGCGCCGAACTCAGCAAGGAAATCGCCCCATTCGTCGCTGATGAAGCTGTGGCCGTAGAAGCGCTGCCCGTCTTCCATGCCGATGCGGTTGGCGGCGATCACCGGCATGCAGTTTGACACCGCGTGGCCCAGCATCGCACGCCGCCACATGCGGCTGGTGTCGAGGTCTGCGTCGTAAGGCTCTGTGCCGATGGCGGTGGGATAGAACAGCAGTTCCGCGCCCATCAGCGCCATCGCGCGCGCGCATTCGGGATACCACTGGTCCCAACACACGCCCACGCCGATGCGCGTGCCGAACACGTCCCACACCTTGAACCCGGTGTTGCCGGGGCGGAAGTAGTACTTCTCTTCATAGCCGGGGCCATCGGGGATGTGGCTCTTGCGGTAGATGCCCATGATCTCGCCATCGGGGCCGATCATGGCGAGCGTGTTGTAGTAGTGGTGGCCGTCCCGCTCGAAGAAACTGGTAGGGATGGCTATGCCGAGCGCCTTGGCGAGCTTTTGCATCTCGCGCACCGAGGGATCATCTGCCAGCGGATAGGCGAGGTCGAATAGAGCCTCGTCCTCGACCTTGCAGAAATAAGGGCCTGCGAACAGTTCGGGGGGCAGCACAATCTGCGCACCGCCTTGCGCGGCCTCTTCGACCAGCGCGGCAGTGGCGGCGATGTTTTCAGCCTCGCCCCCGGGGAGGGCGAGTTGCAGGGCGGCGACGGAGATGGTGCTCATGGCAGGTGACCTAAGCCCCCTGCCCCGGCAATTCAACCGTCGCCGCGCATTGTCACGTCAAACCAACGATCACGGACGCTTGCGGAACAGGAGCGTCATGCGGTCGCTCTCGCCGATGGCGTTGAGCTTTGCCTTTTCGGCATCATCCTTCGCACCTGAGAGCACCGGCGGTAGTGTCCAAACACCATCCGGCCAGTTTGCGGGGTCTTTGGGATTGGCGTTTGCCTCGCTCTTGCCGACGAAGGTGAAGCCGTGGACCTCCATGAACTTGATAATGTCGGCCTCGCGCAGATAACCTTTTGAGCCATCGGTGAAGGCGTAAGGTGCATCGGCCTTGGCGCGGTGCTGCTCAATGCCGATCATCCCATCGGCTTTCAGCAGATCGCGCATCTTCTTGATTTCGCTGTCTGCCACGTTTGCGCGGAGCATGTTGTGCAGTGCACGCATGACGAGAATGCGGTCGAAAGTCCCCTTCTCCCCATCGGGGATCGCGCCGAGCGAGAAGGCGCTGAACTTTTCGGCGGGCTGCTTGGCCCACTCTGCCACTTCGGCGGGGAATTTGGCGACGGCCGCCTTCGCCGCTTCCTGACGCTGGGCATTGGCGGTGCTGGCATCGGCGAAAAGGCCGACAAGCTTGCCCTTGGGGGCAAGGTATATGCCGAGCAGGCGCGAATACCAGCCGCCGCCGGGTGCATATTCGCCGACTTTCATCGCCGGGCCGACATCGAAGAACGCCAGCGTCTGGTCGGGCTTGCGATAGATGTCGCGCGCGGCATCATCCTTGCGCAGCGGGTCGGCGACGGCGGCGGCGAGCGCAGGATCAATCTTTGCCGCAGCATGATCGGCGTGCTGGGCGAATGCTGGCGTGGCAAGGCTGCTTCCGGCAACGGCTGCCAGCAGGGCGAAGCTAAATCTGCGCATGGGGGGTGATTCTCCAAAGGGCCGATGACAAGCGGGGTGCGCCTGCCTATCTCAGCGATATAGCAGGAGAATAAGGCACATGAGCGAACAGGCAACAGCCATTCTGGCAGGCGGGTGCTTCTGGTGTACCGAAGCAGTGTTTCGCGACGTGATCGGCGTGACCAACGTGGAGAGCGGATACATCGGCGGCTGGCAGGAGAACCCGACCTACAAGCAGGTGTGCAGCGGGACGACCGGCCATGCCGAGGCGATCCGCGTCACGTTCGATCCCGATGTGGTCGGTCTGGGGCAAATCCTCGACATGTTCTTTGCCACGCACGATCCGACGCAGCTGAACCGGCAGGGCAACGATGTGGGCACGCAGTATCGTTCTGCCGTGTTCCCGCTGGACGATGCGCAACAGGTGGAAATGGAAGCGGCCATCGCACGGGCGCAGCCGGGCTGGCCGCAGCCGATCGTGACCAAGATCGAGCCGGTGTCCACGTGGTATCCGGCGGAAGACTACCATCAGGAATACTGGGACGGCGAAGGGCAGCGCAACCCCTATTGCCTTGCCGTGATCCCGCCCAAGCTGATGAAGTTGCGCAAGAGTTTTGCCGACAAGGTTAAGAGTTAACCGGCCAGCGCGGCCAATGTGATGCGGCGGTAGATGCGTTGGAGGGTCACCAAATCCTCCAGCGCCACCGCCTCGTCCTTCTTGTGCATCGTGGCGTTGCACAGGCCGAATTCCACGACCGGGCAAACCGCGCGCAGGAAGCGGGCGTCCGATGTGCCGCCACTGGTGGAGAGTTCCGGATCAATGCCGGTTTCCGTCTTCACCGCATCGGCAATCAGCGTGGAGTAATCGCCAGGCAGCGTGATGAAACTTTCGCCGGAAATGACGGCGCGAACCTCGCCCTTGTGGCGGCTGGCGATTTCTTCGACCATCGCGACAAGGCCCGCACCGGTGTGCCGGTCGTTGAAGCGGATGGAAATGCGGGCGCGGGCTTCGGCGGGGATCACGTTGGTGGCCTTGTTGCCCACCTCAAGGTCGGTCACTTCAAGGTTCGAAGGCTGGAACCATGCGGTACCCTCGTCCAGCACCAGCGCATCCAGATCGGCCAGCAGCGCGATCAGGCGCGGGATCGGGTTGTCAGCAAGGTGCGGATAGGCGACGTGGCCCTGCGCGCCCTTGCAGGTGATCCACATGTTGACCGAACCGCGACGGCCGATCTTCACCATGTCGCCCAGGCGGTTGACCGAGGTCGGCTCCCCCACAAGGCACAAGTCCGGTTCGGCCTTCAACTCGCGGATCAGCTCTATCAATGGCACAGTGCCGTAACGCGCGGGGCCTTCCTCATCACCGGTGATAATGAAGCTGAGTGTGCCTGCTTCGGCGGGGATTTCAGCCGCAGCGGCGACCATCGAGGCGATGGAGCCTTTCATGTCCACCGCGCCGCGCCCGTAGAGCAGCTCGCCCCGCCTTTCGGCCTTGAACGGGCCGGAGGTCCAGCCTTCGCCCGGGGGGACGACGTCGAGGTGCCCGGCAAAGGCAAAGTGGCGAGAACCTTCCGGACCTTTGCGGATGGCGAAGAGGTTTTCGACCGGGCCATCAGGGGCCTCACCGGCAATGAAGCGGTGGATTTCGAAACCGAGAGGGGCGAGCATCGCTTCGAAGCAATCGAACACCGCGCCGGTGGCGGGGGTGACGCTTTCGCAGTCTATTAGTCGCTCGGCGAGAAGAACGGGATCAAGAGCGGACATCAGCGGGCAGGCTCCTCGAACTGTTCGATGGTCCAGCCCTCGCTTTCCGCCGCCTCGATCCAGGCCTGCATCCAGTCGTGAGTCCAGACCGCTTCCATATAGGTCATCGCAAAGCCGGGCACTGGCACGCCATACGTCATGAAGCGCGAGACGACCGGGGCGTAGATAATGTCTGCGGCGCAGAACGTGCCGAACAGGAAGGGACCACCCTTGCCGAAGCGGGCACGCGCCTCGGCCCAGAGGGTGAGGATGCGGACGATGTCGGCGCGGACTTCCGGGGTGATCTCCACGCCCTCCACACGCTTGCGAATGTTCATCGGCAGGGTGCTGCGCAGGGCGAGGTAGCTTGAGTGCATTTCGGCGACCATCGAGCGGGCCATCGCGCGGGCCACGTCATCCTTGGGCCAGAAGCGGTCACGCCCGACTTTGTCGGCAAGGTAATCGATGATCGCAAGGCTGTCCCACACCACCGGCGCATCGGGGCCTTCGCCGTCCCACAGGATCGGCACTTTGCCCGAAGACGGAGCAAGATCATCGGCGCGGCGCAGGTGATCCCACTCCTCACCATAGAGCGGGACGGTGATTTCCTCGAACGCGAGGCCCGATTGCTTGGCAGCAAGCCAGCCGCGCAGGGACCAGCTGGAGTAGTTCTTGTTGCCGATGATCAGCTTCATCGTGTTGGCCCCTTTGCGCTTTCGGGGCGCGTAGCCGTTCAGATTTGCTGTGTCGAGCATGAACAGGTTTACACAGTTTACACGGTCCTGAGGGGAAAGCGTGAGGTCCGTTTCGAGGAGTTGGCGGAGGCGTGTTTGGTCCAGCGCAGGCGCGGTGGTGCCGTGACGTGCGAGGACGTTGCGGGCGGTGTGGCGGGTGAGCGGGATGGGATCGCGGTGGGGCATGGCACGCAGGAGCGTGGGCTTGGGCGCGGCTTGTAGGACAGCGGGGATTGCGCCGGAATGGCGGGGTGTTGGAGTTCTGTCCCGCTATCGCGGGATGCCCACCCCCGGCCCCTCCCGCCTGCGGGAGGGGGGAAATCACTTTAAATCACGCTTCGCTTTGGCATTCTCGTCACCCTGAACTTGTTTCAGGGTCCATCTCTCCACGCCAACGGCGGCTTGAGTGGCAGAATGGATCCTGAAACAAGTTCAGGATGACGAAGTGGACGTTGGCTGGCTGTTGAGGGCAGTGATTAGCCCAGCGCGTCCTGCAAAACCGCAGCGCGCAATTCCTCGATGCCCATTTTCTTTTCGGACGAAGTGACGAGGATTTCGGGGTAGGCGGCGGTGCGTTTGCGGGCAGCCGCAATGGTCTCGATGGTGACCTGCTCCAGCTCGCTGGCCTTGATCTTGTCGGCCTTGGTCAGGACGAGGCGATAGCCGACACCTGCTTCATCGAGCATCTGCATCATGTCTTCATCGACCGGCTTCACGCCGTGGCGGCTGTCGATCAGCAGCAGGGTGCGCTTCAAGACCACGCGGCCGCGCAGGAAATCGCGCACCAGACGGCGCCAGATTTCAGTGACCTTGGGCGGGGCCTTGGCAAAGCCGTAGCCGGGCATATCAACCAGACGCAAGCGGGTGGGATCACCCACTTCGAAGTAGTTCAATTCCTGCGTGCGGCCCGGCGTGACCGAGGTGCGCGCAATGGATTTGCGGCCCGTCAGCGCATTGAGCAGCGACGATTTTCCGACGTTCGACCGGCCCGCAAAGGCGATTTCCGGCACATCGGGATCGGGCAGGAATTTGAGCGCCGGGGCAGACTTGATGAATTCGACACGGCCCGCAAACAGCAGGCGTGCCTGTTCGATCATCTCGGCCTGCAGTTCGGCCGCCTGTGCTTCTTCAGGTGTCATCGCGCTTTCGGTTTCTGGCCGGTGGTGGCCTTCTTTTCGCGCGTTGCCACGCGATCGATGTCCTGCTGGTCCTTGTCCGTCTGCGCCTTCAGCTGCGGGTGTTTGCTGTAAAGGTACTTCTGCTGGGCAATGGTCAGCACGTTCGAGGTGATCCAGTAAAGCAGCAGGCCGGCCGCAAACGGGGCCATCACGAACATCATGATCCACGGCATGAACGCGAAGATCTGCTGCTGCGCCGGGTCCATCGCCGCAGGTTGCAGCTTGAACTGTGCCCACATGGTGATGCCAAGCAGGATCGCCAGCACGCCGATGGCAAGGAAGCCCGGAGGATCGAACGGGAGCAGGCCGAACAGGTTGAGAATGTGCGCAGGATCAGGCGCAGAAAGATCCTTGATCCACAGCACGAAGGGCTGGTGGCGCATTTCAATCGCCAGCGTCAGCACCTTGTAGAGCGCGAAGAACACCGGGATCTGGAGGAAGATGGGCAGACAGCCGGCGAGAGGATTGACCTTCTCCGTCTTGTACAGCTCCATGATCTTCTGCTGCTGCGTCTGCTTGTCGTCCTTGTAGCGTTCCTGCAGCGCCTTCATCTTGGGCTGCAAGGCGCGCATGGCCGCCATCGAGGCAAACTGACGCTGGGCGATGGGGAACATCACGCCGCGCACGACGAGCGTGAGCAGGATGATAGCCACGCCGAAGTTCTTGACCAGTTTGAACAGCGAATCGAGCAGCCAGAAGATCGGCTTTTCGAACCAGCGGAACCAGCCCCAGTCGATCGACAGGCTGAAGTTGGTGACCCCCGCCGCTTCGTACTTTTCAAGGACGGTGTTTTCCTTGGCGCCAGCAAACAGGCGCACGTTCTGCGACTGCTGCTTGCCCGGCGCGACCGAGACGTTGGGGAAGATCAGGTCTGCCCGGAACAGGCCCGGTCCGGTTGAGCGCAGCGCGCTTTCGGCCTTCGATCCGGCATCGGGGATCAAGGCTGACAGCCAATAGATGTCTGTAAAGCCGATCCAGTTGGTCGCGCCCTTGAGCGGCAAGGCTTGGCCCGGTGCTTCGGTGACGGTCGCATAGTTGTTGTCGAACGTGACCGAACCATCGAGCGCCGCAATCGGGCCGGAGTGGAGCTGCCACGTATCGAGGCTGGCCGTCTTGTCGGTGCGGCTGATCAGCGCGAAAGGCTTGACCACGACCGGCGTTGCGCCCGCGTTCGCCACAGTCTGTGTGGCAGTAACCATGTAGTCCGCATCGATCGCATAGCGGATCGAGAAGGTCTGCCCGGTGGTGTTGGACCAGCGCAGGGTGACCGGCGTTTGCGGCGTCAGCTTTGCGCTGTCTGCCGTCCACACGGTGTTCGCATCCGGCGCAGCAATGCCTTCACCGACCCAGCCCATCTGCGCATAGTGTTGCGCAGGCGTTCCGGCGGGCGAGAACAGGCGCACGGGCGCGCTGCCCTTTTCCACCGTCTCGGTGTGGCGAGACAGCGTCACGTCATCGACCAGCGCACCCTTGAGGTTGATCGAGCCTTTCAGGCCCGGCGCATCAATGGGAACGCGATTGCCTGCGGCGAGTTCGGCGCGCAGATCCTTCTTTTCCAGCGCGATGTCTGCCGGGTTCAGCAGGCCGCCTTCGCGGGTGGGCTTGCCGGGTTCAGCAGGAGCGGTGGCTGCCTGTTTGGGCGCGACCGCCGCTTGCGGATAGAACCAGCGCATCGCGCCTTCCCAGCCGAGCAGCAGCAGGCCGGTGAGGACCACTGCCAGAATGACGTTGCGCTGATTCTGCACCGGTTTTCACGTCCTGTAAGTCTATGCCGCACAATTCAACGAAAGAACGCGCGGACTGAATTCGAAAGCGTCAGGGGACAGGGTCGTAGCCGTGCCCACCCCACGGGTGGCAGCGCAATAGCCGCTTCGTCGCCAGCCAGCCACCCTTAATCGCGCCATGCTTTTCCAGCGCTTCTATCGCGTATTGCGAGCAGGAAGGGCTGTAGCGGCAGGTGGGTGGCAGCACCCGCGAAGGGCCAAGTTGCCAGCCGCGCGCGATGAGGATGAAAAGGCGTTTCATTTGCCGCGCCCGTGATGCGCGCGGGGTCCGCCACGTTTGCGGGGAGGATCGCCTTTGCCCTCGGCAGCGCGGGACAAGGCCACGGCCAATTCATCGCGCAGCGCGGCGAAATCGCGCTCAACCCCGCCCTCGCGGCCGATCATCACATGGTCGGCACCAGCGATGCCCGCTTGCGGCAGAGCCTCACGCAGAAGCGCGCGGAAGCGGCGTTTCATGCGGTTGCGGACGACCGCGTTGCCGATTTTCTTGGTGACGGTCACGCCAAAACGCATGTCCGCCTCGTCGGCAGGGGCCGATTCGCGGTTTACCAACAGCACGAATCCGGGCCTTGCGACCCGGATCCCGCGATTGGCAGCAACAAAGTCTGCCCGTTTCCGGATGGTGGCGATCCGGGTCATCCCCGTGCCAACCTGCGCCGGAATTATGCTGTCAGCGATCAGGCCGAAAGCTTCTTGCGGCCGCGCGCACGGCGGGCACGCAGGATGTTGCGGCCACCAACAGTGGCGGTACGGGTGCGGAAGCCGTGACGGCGGGCACGCACAAGATTGCTGGGCTGGAAAGTGCGCTTCATCGGTTTTCTCTTCTTTTCGAATCTGTGGACAGGCAATTGCCGCTGGAAGCAGCACGCCGGAATCAGGGGGTGGCCGATAGGCGAAGGCCGCGGTTGCGTCAACCCTGCAGGCCAGCGCACAGCGCGTTGCATTGCCCGCTGCTGCGTTAACGTTTAGGCACGCTTGATGCAGAAGGAAAACGATTCCGAAAACGCCGCCGTGCGATCGCGGTGGTGGCAGCGAGCGCCCCGCATCCCGACTTTGGCTCTGTTTGCGGTTGTGGCGCTGGCCCTGCTTGGCACTTTCTCGCTGATTCTCGCCACGGTTGAAGCCGAACGCACGCAGCGTCAGCAGGCGGCGCGGACGAGCGCGATCCTCGAATCGCTCGACCAGATCGTGCGCGCAGCGATGAGCGGGGAGACCGGGCAGCGCGGCTATTTCATAACCAGCGACACGCGCTATCTTGCGCCCTATCGCGAGGGGCAGCAGCGCTATGCCGCAGAGATGGCGCAGTTGCGGCGGCAGATGGGCAATGACCTGCCGCTCGATCAGGCCGAACTCATGGCCGAAATCGCGCGATTGGGCGATGCCAAGTGGGCGGAGATGGCGGGCGTGATCGAACTGGTTGATCAGCGGCGCATTCCCGATGCCCACGCGCGCGTGCTGTCTGACGAAGGGCAGTTGGCGATGAACGGGTTGCGCCGCGCCGTGGCGAAGCTTGAGGATATTGAACGCGTTCGCCTGTCGCAGGCCGTACAGCAGGCGGCACAGGCCGAAGGGCGCATCCTGCCCTCGCTGGCGGCGCTGTTTGTGGTGATCGTCTGCGCGCTGGCGCTGGGCCTGTGGCAGGCCATCCGCACTGCCGAGGCAGAGGCGCTCGCCGCCAATGCTTCGGTGATTGCCGAAGCGCGGGATCGGGCTGACATTCTGGCGAAGGAACTCAATCACCGGGTGAAAAACCTGTTCGCGGTGATTCTGGCCATCGTGAAGATGAGCGCGCGGGGAGACAAGGCTGCCGCGCCAGCAGTGGACCGTATCGCCAAGCGCATCCACGCGCTGGTGACCGCGCATGAAGTGACGCAAGGGACGGGCAAGGACCAGACCGTCGATTTTGCCGACCTGATCGGCAAGGCTATCGCGCCCTATCGCTCTTCATCGGAAAAGTGCGAACTGGACGGCGGGGAACTGGTGCTGCCGGGCAAACATGCGGTGCCGCTGGGGCTGGTGCTGCACGAACTTGTCACCAACGCCGTCAAGTATGGTGCGTGGTCGCAGCCCGGCGGGCTGGTCCGCGTGGGCTGGAGCCGCGACGGCAACCGGGCGCGCGTGCTGTGGGAGGAGATTGCCGCCGAGGGCGCGACTGTGCTGACCGAGCCGGGCGGCGAAGGTTTCGGCTCGGCGCTGATCCGCTCGTCCGAGCGCCAGCTGGGTGGCACCATCGTCCGTCGCTTTGCCGAGCGCGGGATCGTGGTGGAAATGGACTTCGCGCTGGAAGGCGGAGAGGGCTGAACCCTCCCCGCCGCAAGATCAGCCGTGCTTCGATTCGCGCGTAGGCTGGACCATACCCGGCGTGATGAAGCCCAGCGGACCGGGATTCATCGCGCGCTTTTTCAGCTCGCCCTTCATGCGGGCGTACTCGTCTTCCATCTGTTCGGTCACCGTGGCGCGTGAGGCTTCGAGCGCAGCGGTGAAGTCCTCGCCCGTGACCAGATCGACATTACCGCCGCCACGCTTGATGGCGTTGAGGCCCGCACGACGCACCACGTCTTCCAGATCGGCACCGGTAAAACGCTCGGTCTCCCGCGCAATTCTGCCGAGGTCCACATCGCCTGCCATCGGCATGTTGCGGGTGTGAATGCCAAGGATATGCATGCGGCCTTCCATGCTGGGCGTGCCGACATAGACGAGTTCATCGAAGCGGCCCGGGCGCAACAGCGCCGGATCGACAAGGTTGGGCCGGTTGGTCGCGCCGATCAGGATGACCGATTGCAGTTCTTCCAGCCCGTCCATTTCGGCAAGGATGGTGTTGACCACGCGGGCGGTGACCCCGGGTTCGCCCTGCCCGCTGCCGCGCGCCGGAACTAGGCTGTCGATCTCGTCAATGAACACCACGCAGGGCGCGACCTGGCGGGCGCGGGCGAAGAGCTTGGCGATCTGCTGTTCGCTTTCGCCGTACCATTTGCTGAGCAAGTCTGACGATTTGATCGCGATGAAGTTGGCCTCGGCCTCCTTCGCCACGGCCTTGGCCAGCAGGGTCTTGCCGGTGCCGGGCGGACCATAGAGCAGGAAGCCCTTGGCCGGACGGATACCGAGACGGTGGAACGCCTCGGGGTTCTTCAGCGGCAGTTCCACGCCTTCACGCAGCTTGTCCTGCGCTTCATCCAGACCGCCGATGTCGGCCCAGCCGATGGTCGGGGCCTGCACCATGACTTCGCGCATGGCCGATGGCTGCACGCGCTTGAGCGCCTGCACAAAATCATCGCGATCGACGCGCAAGCTGTCGAGCACGTCCTGCGGGATGGTCTGCTGTTCGAAATCGAGGCGCGGCATGATGCGGCGCACGGCTTCGATGGCGGCTTCACGTGTCAGTGCGGCAAGGTCTGCGCCGACGAAGCCATGTGTGGTGCGGGCCAATTCCTGAAGGTCGACGTCCTCGGCCAGCGGCATGCCACGTGTGTGGATGCCGATGATCTCGCGGCGGCCAGACTCATCCGGCACGCCCACCACGATCTCGCGGTCGAACCGGCCGGGGCGGCGCAGCGCTTCGTCGATGGCATCGGGGCGATTGGTTGCCGCGATGACCACAAGGTTGGAGCGCGCCTGCAGGCCGTCCATCAGCGTCAGCAACTGCGCGACGAGGCGCTTCTCGGCCTCACCGTGGACTTCGCTACGCTTGGGCGCGATGGAATCAATCTCGTCGATGAAGATGATCGAAGGGGCCGCCTTGGTGGCTTCCTCGAACACTTCGCGCAGGCGCTTCTCGCTCTCACCATAGGCAGAACCCATGATTTCGGGACCGTTGATGGTGAAAAACGACGCATCGCTCTCGTTCGCCACCGCGCGGGCGAGGCGGGTCTTGCCGGTGCCCGGCGGGCCGTGCAGCAGCACGCCCTTGGGCGGATCGACGCCAAGGCGGGTGAACAGTTCGGGGTAGCGCAGCGGCAGCTCCACCATCTCGCGCAATTGGCGGATGGTATCGCCCATGCCGCCGACGTCATCATAGTTCACGTCAGCACGGCTGCTGCGCGGCTCTTCGTATTCGGGCCGCAGTTCCACCTCGGTGTTCTCATCGATGTGGACCACGCCTTTGGGCACAGTCGACACGACAGTGAGGCGGATCTGCGTGAGCGCGAAGGCCGGGGCGTTGAGCATCTGGCGCAGCTGCGGCGGCATGTCGGTGCGGTTGACCTGCTGCTGCCCGGCGGTGGCGACGAGATCGCCGGTTACCAGCGGGCGGCCCGCGAAGTTGCGCTTCAATGCCAAAGCAGGCCCCTGCAGACGCAAGTCCTTCTGCGCAGGGGCAAAGACCACGCGCTGTGCAGGGCGCGAATCGATCTTGCGCACTTCTACATGGTCGCCCGATCCGACATCGGCATTGGCGCGCTGTAATCCGTCGAGCCGGATCAGTTCGAGGCCCTCGTCCTCTGGATAGGGCTGGATCACGCGGGCAGCGGTCGAGCGCTTCCCGACAATTTCGATCACATCGCCCTCGGTCACGCCAAGCTGCGACATGACATGACGGCTGACCCGGGCAATCCCGTGCCCGCTTTCTTCCTGCCGTGCGCCCGCCACTTGCAGGCGCATGCTGCGTGCTTCGGTCCGGTTCTCGGTTGCCGCATCTGCCATGAGTTGTGAAATCCCCTTTAGCTGCCAACGACACCCGATGTGGGTAGGCACATGCGGGATTTCAAACGGCGGGCAAGCAGGAAGGTTGCGTGCAGATCTTACGGGTGCCGCTGGGCGACCCGGATCACAGACAAAAAAAGACCCGGCAGTTGCCCGCCGGGTCGGAAAGTTTTGGGAGAGGATGCCTGAAAGGCAGGATCTGTATGCAGCGCACACAGGATTTGTGCAATTGCGAAATGCTCTGAAATGATTGTAATTTTTGCAACTGACGCTCTAAACCGCTGATTTGGCTATGTTTGCAGGTTGTATCAAACGAAACAATACACCTCTGCCCCGTTAGCAATGGATTGCAGAGATAGGTTGCGAATCCGAATGATGCGCCGCAGCAGGCCAAATTGTAGGCAATTAGCGCGCGCAGCCGCGCTGGATGTCTGGCCCGATCCGGCGAATCACGGCCAGAGGATAGACGGTGTCAGACATGCCGTCCGAGCAGGTCTGCCGCGAGACTTCCAGTTCCAGCGGCTTGCCATCGATCGTGGCCGAATAGGTCACAATCTGGCCTGAACGGCGCAAGGTGGCCGGGACAGTCAACCCATCGGGCATATCAGGCGTGGAATAGGTCAGCGTGCCATCCTGAACCTGCACCGACCAGAACGGTTCGGTGCCAAGGGCACGGAACCGCAGCGGCAGATCATCGCTGGTCGCCTGTGTTGCCATAGGGGCGGGTGGCTCGACCGGCGTCGGTGTTGCAGCGGGCCGATCGACCGAAACCGATGGCGCGGCTTGAGGCTCGGACGGCTCTGAACAGGCCGAAACCAGCGCGAGCGGGGCAAGGACGAGAGCGAAGGAAGGCGGCAGCGGGCATTTCATCCCCGCCGTCTTCCCCACGCCTGGCCGCAGGCCAAGCCTTAATGCGCCAGCAGCAGCGGAATCTGCGACCGGTCGAGCATATCGCGTGAGACACCGCCAAGCAGCAGTTCGCGCAAGCGACTGTGCCCGAACAGGCCCATGACGATCAGGCCTGCGCCAAGTTCGCGCGCGCATTCCTCGATGGTGAAGGCGATGGAGCCATTGCGTTCGCGCTCATGCGATTCGGCGTGAATGTCATGGCGCGAGAGGTAACGGGCGGCATCGGCGGCAGGGAAAGAACTGTCCTTCTCCCGCACGGTCATCAGATGGACTTCGCCAGCCATCTGCAACAGGGGCAGCGCAGCGCGCAGGGCATTCGCGCCTTCGTGGCCACCGTCCCAGGCAATCAGCGCCGGTTTGTCGAACGCCAGCATGGGCATTCCGCGCGGCACGCCCAGCACTGGCGCGCGCAGGCCCAGCGCCATTTCCTCAATTGTGGGGTCGGACAGGCTCCCTATCACGATATCCGCAAAACGTGCTGCTGCGGCGGCGGCAGTAATGCGTTCCTGATCCAGCACTTCAATATCGAACGGGACGTCCTGCGTGGCGAAACGCGCATCAAGTTCAGCCGCCAACTTGTCGTTCGCCGCACGCGCTTCCTTCAAGGCATAGGCCGAGACGGCAACACCGCCGAACGGCTCCCAAGCGGCCATCTGGGCAAAGGGCGTAGCGATCTGGAACGTGACGTGGCCGTCGCAGGTGCGGGCGAACGCAAGTGCGGTTTCGATCCGGTCATCAAGTTGCTCGGTAATGTCGAGCGGGCAAAGAATGGAGCGCATGGGGATCCTCCTGTCTTTCAATGACCCCACCCTTGCCACGGATGGTGGACCCCACCATGATCCACGTCAAATCACGAAAGATTTCCGGCCGAAAATCCACCAGTTGCCGAAATTCATCGGACGGTTAAGAATGGCCGGGGATTTTCGGGAGGATGCATGGATTTTTCGGCGGTGATCTTCGATTTCGGCGGCGTGATCACGTCATCCCCGTTCGAGGCGTTCAACCGGCTGGAAGCGGAACGCGGTTTGCCGAAGGACACCGTGCGCAGGATCAACGCGCTGAATCCCGATACCAACGCTTGGGCCTTGTTTGAACGCGCCGAGATTGATGCGGCGGCGTTTGACCGGATGTTTGCCGAGGAAGCCAGCACGCTGGGCCACGCGCTTGACGGTGCATCGGTGCTGGCAGTGCTGGCAGGGACCGTGCGCCCGGCGATGGTCGCCGCACTCGACCGGTTGAAGGCAGACGGCTATCGCCTTGGGTGCATCACCAACAATGTGCCCACCGGCCACGGCGCAGGCATGGCCCGTAGCGGTGACGCGCGCGACGAAATGGAACGGATTTTCGCACGGTTCGAACACGTGATCGAAAGCAGCAAGGCCGGTGTGCGCAAGCCCGATCCGCGCATCTATCTGATGATGTGCGAGAAATTGGGCCTTTCTGCGGACGCATGCATCTATCTCGATGATCTGGGCATAAACTGCAAACCAGCAGCCAAACTGGGGATGCACGCGATCAAGGTGACCAGCTGTGAGCAGGCACTGACCGATCTGGGGAAAGCACTGGGCATCCGTTTCTAGAAGAATACCCGCCACCGACGCCGGACAACTGCCTTGCAATAGCTTCGCGACATACGTCATTCGACCCGTATACGCAGTCGAAGGCCCCATGATATTACTGCTTATGTAATTGGTATTACTGGTAAAGCCGGTAAGTAATACGGGGTCATGCAAATGGCAGGAACGCGCGTAGGCAAGCGGATCATCGGAGCGGACTCACCGGTAACAGTCGGTTGGGAAAACCTGCCCAAGGTGGAAGGCGGGCCGTTCAAACGGTTCTTCTTCACGTGGTTTCAGCCGGTGACATTCTTCGCTTTGCTGGCCTTCTGGTACTATGCCCCGAACGACATTGCCAAAGCTTCTACCGCCATCGGCATCGGTATCGGTTTCAAGCTGCTGCTGCTGGGCCTCGAATGGGTGAACCCTCGCCACAAGAGCTGGCAGCTGACGTGGAAGGAACTGGTCACCGACCTGTTTTATGTCGGGCTGGGCTACACGGTGTTGCGCATAGTCGATGGCTTCATCGGCGATGGCGCGATCATCGGCATGGTTCAGGAACAGTGGGCGATGGACAAGTTCAGCTGGTTCACCGGGCTGCCGCTGCTGCTGCAGGCGTTCCTGATCTCGTTCATGTTCGATTTCGGCCAGTACTGGATGCATCGCGGCATGCACAACTGGTATCCGCTGTGGCTGACCCACGCGCCGCACCACTACATCACGCAGCTGAACATCAACAAGGGCGCGGTCGGCAACCCGATCGAGCTGTTCCTGATCGGCCTTGGCATTGGCGGCTTCTTCGATTTCCTGCCGCGCGCCTTCCTGCTGGCCGGAACCTTCGGCCTGACGGTAAGCATCTACCAGCACATCAACGCGCGCTTCAACACGCCGAACTGGTGGCGCTTCCTGTTCAACACCACCGAACACCACAGCGTCCACCACTCGCGCGATTACGAAGCGAGCCGCAGCAACTATTCGGGCACCTGGATCATCATTGACCGCATGTTCGGCACTTGCGTCGACGGTGAGGCTGAGCTGCTGGGCCTTGAAGGTGGCCGCCGCATGTCGATCCGCGAAACGATGCACTATCCGTTCACCGAAGCGTGGAAGTCGATCAAGTCAAAGTTCGGGCGCGGTAGCTTTGATGCCCCCGAAAGCGCGGTGCCGGCAGAATGAGCGGGATCGCAGCGCAGAGCATCTGGCAACAGCCCGCCCCCCAACCGGTGACCCGCATGAACCTGCGCTATATCGACTGGATCTGGCATGTGCGCGACAGCGTGCCACTGCCTGATGGCCAGAGTGCAGCCGAAGCGCTGGACCGGATTGAGCCAATGCTCGACCAGATGGACACCACGCACCAGCGTGGCGATGATACCCTGACGTTCCACCGTAAAGCGCCGACGCCGCAAGACCCGCTCTCGGTGTTTGAGGATGGCGTTTTGCAGATCGCGGAAACGGCGCAGGGCAAGACTTTGCGCTACCACCTGGTCAGCAAGGCGCTGCTGTTCTGCTTCCTCCTGCCGCTGCTGTTCATCGGCTTTGGCCAGCTCACGCTTTATGTCGGCGCGTACCAGAAGGCCGCAGCCGAGGCCAAGGAGAAGGCGGGCGGCGACAAGAAGAAAAAGGACGAGGCTAAGGTTCTCCAACTGAACCCCATCGACAAGATGCTGGGCGCGCCTGCCCCAGAAAAGCCGAAGAAGGGCGAGGAAGGTGGCCGCAAGCCATCGGCCACGGCGGCCTACGTTTTCGCCGGGATCTTCGCGTTTCTCTACGTTGTCGGACGCTTCCTTGAACCGTGGCTGGTCCGGCGGCGGTTTCGCGCGCGCCTTACAGCAGGCTGACGCTCAGCTTTCCAGCCGGTAGTGGAACAGGCGTGCGGGGCCGTCTTCGGGCAAGAGGTAGAGGTCGCGCCCCTCAATCGCCATGCCTTCTCCGGTCAGCGGCCCGCCTCGTCCGAAGGGCCGCACCGGGCCGATTGCCCCTGCTTTGATCGAACGCACCAGCTTTTTCGAACGCCAGTCGATCCAATCGACCGTGCCGCTGAGCCAATCGAGGTTTCCGCCAGCAACCAGATGGTCCCCGACGAATTTCATGTCCTGATACCGCGTCTGCGAAGGGTTGGGCACCACCCGCACCTTATCGCCCGTAACGGCATCGAATTCATACAGTTGCCGACTGTCCCAGTTACCCGCAACGATCCTGCGGCCTGATACGGCGACGCAGCCAAGGTGATCGTCCACGGCAATCCGTCGGCGCACCTGAAGCGTCTGGCTGTCGATCCCCACCAGCACGGCCGAACTGTTGGGACGCATTTCTGCAACCGGCACCCAGATCAGGCCATCCGCGATAGAGACGCCGCCCGGATGATAGCGCGCGCCATCGGTCAGCTCGATCTGGCGCAGAGCCTTGCCGGTGACGCGATCAAATTCGTGCAACCACGCCTTGTGGTTCGCATTGTCAACCGAAGTCGCCCAGACGCGGGTCGGCTCAAGCGCAAGGCCCTGCACATGGAAGAGGCTTCCGCCAAGCTGCCGTGCTTCCAGCAATGTTGCCTGTTCGATCAGGCTGCTGAACGGAACGGCGGCCGCCGCCGAAAGGCCTGAAATTACCAGAAACGCCGCGCCAAAGACAATCCGCGTCCGCTTTCCAAACATGCTGACGGCCCCGTTTTGCAAGGCCCCCTTTGGCCCCCCCAGCAATTGGCAGGGGGGCGTTGCAGATCAGAGTCGGTGTTTCAGCCATGTTGCACCGCAGCGTGATTTTCTGCGATTGCGAAGTACTACGTAGTATCAGACGGTCGCGAACCAGATCACGTGCTTGGCACCCTTGCCGTTTGCACGCGCGCGCACTTCCACTTCGTCCACGTTGAAGCCCGCCAGTTTAAGCCGCTGCGTGAAGTTGGGATCGCGCGCGGCGGACCAGATGGCCAGCACGCCGCCGGGGCGCAGCGCGTCCCTGGCCATGCGCAGGCCGCGCATCTTGTAGAGCCGCCCGTTGCCTTCGCGCACCAGCCCATCCGGGCCGTTGTCAACGTCGAGCAGGATTGCGTCATAGCCCGTCCCGCCGACCGAGAACGCATTGGCCGAGATCACATCGGCCACATCGGTCATCACCAGCCGCACGCGCGGATCATCAAGGCATCCAGCCTCAAGCTCTTTCATCGGCCCGCGCGCCCACTGGATGATTTCGGGCACGAGCTCAGCCACAGTCACGTGTGCATCGGCACCCAGTTTTTCCAGCGCCGCGCGCAAGGTGAAGCCCATGCCATAGCCGCCGATCAGCACGGCCTGCCGTTCGGTCTTGGCAATCCGCGCAATGCTCTGTGTGGCAAGGGCAATTTCCGAGCCGTTCTGGCGCGTGCTCATCAGTTCATTGTGGCCCACCACGATCATGAAATCGCGGTCATGGCGGTAGAGGCGCAGATCCTCGCCATCGGGCACAATCGCGGTGCCAAGAAGTTCGCGTGCGATCATGGGTGTGGCTCCGCCTGAAACATATCCCGCGCGCCGTAGGGGGTCGCGCGGGATTGCGCAACATTCCCACCCCCTCCCGCTTGCGGGAGGGGAGATTGTTGAGCGCCCTCCCGCTTGCGGGAGGGGAGCTTATTTCTGGCGGCGGATGAAATCGCGCAAGTCTGCCGACAGTTTCCTGCGGTCAGCATCGCGCACGTACATCATGTGGCCTGCGTCGTAGTAGTGGAACTCCACCCGGTCCTGCGGCCAGCCGGGGCGGTTCATCGCGTATTCGGCGAAATGGAACGGCGTGGCGAAATCGTACCAGCCCTGGCCTACCCAGACCTTGGTCTTGCTGTTCTCACGCAATGTGCGGGCGAGGCCGGGCGCGACGTTGACATATGTGTCGCGGCCCACGCCGATGCGCCAGTCCCACGGACCGACCGGACCGATGGACACGTAGCTACGGTCCGTCTTGTACCCCAGATCGCCGCGCAGATAGGTGTTCACCGCTGCCGGATAGCTGGCGTCGATGCCATAGAAGCTGGGATCGTTGTCCGGCTCTTCGCCCGCGTTGTCATAGTCCTTGCCGGTATAGCGCGCGTCGAGCCGGCCGATGGACAAGCCCCGATCGCGCAGCAGTTCCTTGTAGAACCGCCCCGGCGTGACGCGCAGATTGGCACGTTCAAGGTAGTCTTCGGACAAGCCCGTCAGTTGCGCCAACCGCGCGCGGACGCTCGCGCGCTCCTCGGCGGGCAGGCTGTTACCCTTCAGAAGCGCAGCAACATAAGGCCCGCTGGCAAAAGCGCGGGCCTCTGCCACCACCGCCTCGACCGTGGCAGGCCGGGGGTTCAGCTTGTTGTGATACCACGCTGCAGCCGCATAACTGGGCAGGTTGCCCATGTGCTGCAACTCGTTGCCTTCATCCTCCGCCTCCAGCCCGAAATCGAGCACGGCGGAAATCAGGATCACGCCGTTCAGCGCAACATCGTTGTACGCGCGGTTCAATTCGGCGGCGACGGCGGCAGAGCGGGTGGTGCCATAGGATTCCCCACCCAGAAACTTCGGCGCATTCCAGCGGTTATGCTCGTTCAGCCACAATCGGATGAACTGGGCAATGGATTCGGCATCTGCCTTCACGCCCCAGAATGTCTTGGGATCGGTGCCGCCCAATGCATGGCTCCAGCCGGTGCCGACCGGATCGATGAACACGAGGTCGGCCACATCGAGCAGCGATTCCGGGTTGTCGGTAATGTCATAGGGCGGCGCGCCATCGTCCAGTGCGTCGGGCAGGTTCACCCGCTTGGGTCCGAACGCCCCCATATGCAGCCACAGGCTGCCCGATCCGGGACCGCCGTTGAACAGGAAGAACACCGGGCGGTTCGGTTCCGCACCGTCTTTCAGATAGGTGGTCGAAAAGATCGCGGCGGTGGGTTTGCCGTCCTTGTCCTTCAGATACGTCTCGCCCGCGATGGCGGTATAGGCCACGCGTGTGCCGCCGAAGGTGCCGCTGCGCTTGGCCGTGACGCGATTGGGTTCGGGAATGGCGGTGTCGTCGGCTTTGGGCGCAGCCTTCTCGGCCGGCTTGTCAGCCGCCTGAAGCGAAACGGGCGCCATCAGCAAGGCGGCTATGGTTGCAAGCGATACGAAGCGCGACATCAAAAACTCCCTTTCCACAGGCGATAACCGTGCCTTGAGCCGTGCGCAATCGGCACTTTTTGCGGCCTTCACCACGTGCCATCGTAAGGCCCGCTTGGCGGATCACCGCACGGCGAGGCAATCGGACACGTTTTGACCGCGCATCAGGAACACCTCGGAGCAAATCGCGGTTGCACCGCTTAACTGATCGCTTAAAGTCTGCGCGAAAGAGGCAGCCTGAGTCTGCCCGAACGAGAGGACGAGGCCGTGCAGGCAATTGGGCAGTTTCATCCAAAGTATCATGCGGCGACCCATCCTGATCGCCCCGCCGTGATCATGGGCGGCAGCGGCGAAGTGGTGACTTATGCCGAGCTTGAGGCGAAATCGAACCAGTTCGCCCAGTTGCTGCGGTCACGCGGGTTGCAGATCGGCGATACCATCGCGCTGTGTCTGGAAAACCGCGCAGACTTCTTTGCATTGGCCTGGGGCGCACAGCGCGCAGGGCTGGTTTATGTCGCGGTATCCAGCCGCCTCGCCGCGCCCGAAATCGCCTATATCGCGGGCGACAGCGGCAGCCGGTTGCTGATCGGATCGGCCTATACCGCGCAATTGCTGGACGAAACGGCAAAGCTCGCGCCCGATGTTGCGCAACTGCGCTTTGACACCGATGGCCCGCTTTCGCTGGACGCCGCGCTGGCCACAATGCCCACAACGCCCATCGCCGATGAACGCGCCGGATGCGACATGCTCTATTCCTCGGGCACCACTGGCAAGCCCAAGGGCGTGCGCATCCCCCTGCCCGAAGACCCTGAGATTGGCGCGGTCAATTCGCTGATCGGCATTGCGAGCCAGGCCTTCGGGATCACCGGCGATGCCATCTATCTTTCGCCCGCGCCGCTCTATCACGCCGCCCCCTTGCGCTGGTCGATGACCATTCACCGCCTTGGCGGCACGGTGGTGGCGATGGAAAAGTTCGATCCAGAACACGCGCTGCAACTGATCGAGCGCTACAGGGTGACCGACAGCCAGTGGGTGCCCACCCATTTCGTGCGCATGCTGAAACTGCCGGACGATCTGCGCACGAAGTACGACACTTCTTCGCTGAAATGCGCGATCCACGCCGCAGCGCCTTGCCCCGTCCCGGTCAAACAGGCGATGATTGCCAACTGGGGACCAGTGCTGCGCGAATATTACGCCGGGACCGAAGGCAACGGCTTCACCTTCATCACCAGCGAGGAATGGCTCAAGCGCCCCGGCTCGGTCGGCCGCGCGATCCTTGGCACCATCCGCATCTGCGATGACGAAGGCAATGAAGTGCCGCCACGCACCGAGGGGCAAGTGTTCTTCGAGGGCGGCAGCCCTTTCACTTACCACAACGATCCCGACAAGACTCGCGATGCCACCAACCGCCACGGCTGGACCAGTCTTGGCGATGTGGGCTGGGTGGACGAGGACGGCTATCTGTTCCTGACCGACCGCAAGAGCTTTATGATCATTTCGGGCGGCGTGAACATCTACCCGCAGGAAATCGAGAACCTGCTCATCACACATCCCAAAGTCGCAGACGTGGCCGTGATCGGCGCGCCCGATCCTGACATGGGCGAAAAGGTCGTCGCCGTGGTCCAACCGCGCGACATGGCAGAGGCAGGCGCGGCGCTGGCGGAGGAACTGGCCCAATGGCTGGGGCCGCAATTGTCGCGCGTGAAGATGCCGCGCCAGATCGATTTCCGCGCCGAACTGCCGCGTGAACCCACCGGCAAGCTGTTCAAGCGGCTGCTGCGCGATGAATACAAGCAGGCCTACGAGGCTGCACAGACGGCGACGGTCTGAACCAACAGGAACAGGGACAGGATTATGGCAAGTGTTCCAGTGCTTTCGGCTGATACAGGCCGGGCCGTGATCGATCCGAAAAGCTACGGCGCGTGGGAACCGCTGCTCGACCGGTTCGATGAACTGCGCGCGGCCAACCCCGTGGCGCGCGTGGTCGATCCCGACGATGTGCATGAACCGTTCTGGCTGGTTTCCGGCTTTGACGAGGTGATGAAGGCGAGCAAGGACAACGCCACGTTCCTCAACAACCCGAAGTCCGCCGTCTTCACCGTGCGCGTGGGCGATGCGCTGGCCCGCTCGATCACCGGGGGCAGCCCGCATCTGGTGGAATCGCTGGTGGCGATGGATGCGCCCAAGCATCCCAAACTGCGCCGCCTGACGCAGGACTGGTTCATGCCCAAGAACCTGTCAAAGCTGGATGGCGAAATCCGCAAGATCGCCAATGAGGCCGTCGACCGGATGCTGGGCGCTGGAGAAGAGGGCGACTTTATGGCGCTGGTGGCCGCGCCCTATCCGCTCCACGTGGTCATGCAGATCCTTGGCGTGCCCCCGGAAGATGAAGCCAAGATGCTGTTCCTGACCCAGCAGATGTTCGGCGGGCAGGACGAGGACATGAACAAGTCCGGCCTGAAAAACCTTCCGCCTGAACAGATCAGCGCCATCGTGGCAGGAGCCGTGGCCGAATTCGAACGCTACTTCGCCGGACTTGCGGCGCAGCGGCGCAAGAACCCGCCCGAAGACGTGGCCACCGTCATCGCCAATGCCGTGGTCGATGGCGAACCGATGAGCGACCGCGATACGGCGGGCTACTACATCATCGTCGCCAGTGCCGGGCACGATACCACGTCGGCCTCGTCCGCAGGGGCCGCGCTGGCCCTCGCCCGCGATCCAGACCTGTTCGCTCGCGCCAAGGCCGACCGCAGCCTGCTGCCGGGCATCGTGGAAGAGGCGATCCGCTGGACCACCCCGGTCCAGCACTTCATGCGCACGGCCGCCACGGATACCGAGCTTGGGGGCCAGCAGATCTCTGCCGGAGACTGGCTGATGCTGAACTACGTGGCGGCAAACCACGATCCGGCGCAGTTCCCCAACCCGCGCGCCTTTGACCCGACACGCCCGGCCAATCGTCACGCCGCCTTCGGTGCCGGATCGCACCAGTGCCTCGGCCTGCATCTGGCGCGGCTGGAAATGCGGGTGCTGCTCGATGTGCTGCTGGACCGGGTGGACAGCCTTGAACTGGCGGGAGAACCGGCGCGGGTGAACTCCACCTTTGTCGGCGGGTTCAAGAAGCTGCCAATGCGGTGGAAGGCAGCCTGACCAACACCACAACACCGCCTTCAAAGACAGCGCTCCCCCGCGAAGGCGGGGGAGCACTTGTTTTGGAGCGGTGTGTCAGAGTGGCAGTGGCACAATCACCCCTCCATCGCCTCAAGTTCCTTGCCCTTGGTCTCCTTGACCGAGGTCCAGACGAACACCAGCGAGATCGCCGCAAACAGCGTGTAGGCCGCATACGTCACCGGCAGTCCGATATTTCCTGCCATCCACGGGAAGCTGGAGCTCACCGCAAAGTTCGCCAGCCACTGCGCCGCGCCCGCCACCGCCAGCGCCGATCCGCGCATCTGGTTGGGGAACATCTCGCCCAGCATGACCCACATCACCGGCCCCCAGCTCATGTTGAAAAACACCACATAGATGTTGGCGGCATAGAGCGCGATGGTGCCCACGCCATCGGGCAGGACCAGCGCGCCATTGGCCCCGGTGGAGGCCTGCGCAAAGCACCATGCCAGCACGCCCAGCGTCACCGTCATCCCCGCAGAGCCGATCAGCAGCAGCGGCTTGCGCCCCAGCTTGTCGACCAGACCGATGGAAACGAGGCAGGCCGCAATCGACACGACGCCCGACAGAATGTTGATCTTCAGCGCGTCAGCTTCGGAAAAGCCGACCGCCTGCCACAGCACCGCGCCGTAATAGAACACCACGTTGATGCCGACGAGTTGCTGGAACACGGCCAGCCCGATGCCCACCCACACGATCGGCCGCCAGCCGCCGCCGGGCTTGCGGATATCGGCAAGGCTCGGCTGGTGATCTGCGGCCAGCGACGCGCGGATTTCGGCAAGCTTGGTGTCGGCCGTTTCTGCACCAAACAGCTTGGCCAGCACTGCGCGTGCCTCATCATGGCGGCCCTTGGCGACAAGGAAGCGCGGGCTTTCGGGGATCAGCAGCAGGGTGACGAAAAACAGCACAGCGGGCAGCGCCTGCACCCAGAACATCCACCGCCACGCCGGATACCCGCCCCAGAACACACCTAGCGACGATCCAGCAGCACCTGCCAGCCAGTAGTTGGCCAGAAACGCGCCCGTGAGGCCCGAAATGATCATCACCTGCTGCGCGCTGGAAAGCCGCCCGCGAATGTGCGCAGGCGTCACCTCAGAAATATAAGCCGGTGAAAGCACGCTCGCCGCGCCCACCGCCGCGCCGGCAAAGAACCGCGCAATCGCCAGCACCAATGCCGAAGGTGCCGCGCCAGACGCCAGCGCCGACAGCACGAACAGCGCCGCCGCCATCATCATCACCGCACGGCGGCCCCAGATATCGGCAAAGCGCCCCGCCAGAAACGCACCCAACGCGCAGCCCGGCAGCAGCGAGCTGACCGTCAGGCCCAGCTCTGCATCGCCCAGCCCGAAGGCGTGCTTCAGCCCGTCCTGCGTGCCGTTGATAGCGCCTGAATCGTATCCGAACATGAAGCCGCCAATCGTGGCGACCGCAACGATCAGGCCGATGAAGCCGATGTTGACCCGATCCTGAGGCGCTTGCGACATGCTCTCTCCCAACGGCTTTTCTCCGCAGCGCCTTGCGGGCACTCCCGGTGTAGCCCCGATTGATACCGCTAACGGCACAGACCGCAAGCCCCGTTAGCGCAAGCCTCAGCCCTCGCCGTTATCCCGCGCGTTCAGCTTGGCCCACAGGCCTTCGGTCCCCGCCTCGATGGCGTTGTTCACATATTGGGAGGCGACCAGCCAGCCCTTGAACGGGCGCAGCGTGGCAAGGCAGCCCAGCCCCAGGATCGGCACAGACGTGAGAACATGCACCCACCACGGCGGGGAATAGACCACTTCGACCCACACCACGAAGAACGTCAGCGGAAAGGCGGTGATGCACAGCGCGAAAAACGCCGGGCCGTCATCGGCATTGGCGAACTGGTAATCCAGCCCGCATTCCGGGCAGGTCTTTTGCAGCTTGAGCCAGCCGTTGAACATCGAAGCCTTGGCACAGCGCGGACATGTGCCCTTGAGGCCGGACCGGAAGATCCAGTCAAACTTCGGATTCTGCGTGAAAAAGGCCATGCCGATGCGTCCCGATTAGCTACCGGATCGCCATATGCCCCTGCCCCGCCAAGGCAAGTCCTAACGAACAGATGGAACGAAAGCGGCCGTCATGCGATTGTCATTCGGTGCCAAACCCCCTCAACAGCTTCCGCGAACGGTTCCTCGATGTGCTCGCATCGATCTATCTCTATAACGAGCATCGTGGGTACACCTCGCTGGACCGGGTGCTGGACGCCGTGCGCCAGCGCTGCCCCGACAATCCCGCCTTCATCGCCGCCATCGCCAAGCACCGCGCCGACGAGCGCAAGCATTACGTGATGTTCAAGCGCTGGTTCGAACTGCGCGGGCACATGCCGCTGGCGGTTGACAGCACCTGCGGCCATATAGATCGCTTCATCTTCAAGGTCTTCGGCTGCAGCATCGACGATCTGGACACACAAGGCGTGATCGCCAGCCCCGATGCCTTCGAAAAGCTGTGCCGCGTCATCATGCTCACCGAACAGCGCGGCATGCGGCAGGTGGAGATCCTGCTCAGCAACCGCCACGTCCGCGCTGACAAGGTGATGAAGCGCATCTTCGAAGTGGTGGAAAAGGATGAACCCGACCACTGGATGCCCTATGCCGCCTGGCTCGACACACAGGGCCGCGCCAAGGCAAATTGGCGCGAACGCTGGGCCGATTACTGGATTCACAAGTCGCTGATGCTGGTAAAGCTCCCCAGCCTCTTCCTGCGGCGCTCTACCCCGCGCATGGTCGAATGGCCGGATGCGTTGACGGGTTAGACAGAGCGTTGCACCCGCGCTAACTTGCCGCCGGGGAGACAAGGATGGACGGGGCAATCACAGACCGCAGGCCCAGCCTGCTATCGCGCATGGTGCGCAAAGTGCTGGTGTGGTTCTATCGCAAGCGCGGGTGGACAGCGCACGGCACGCCGCCCGCCGATGGCCGCTGCGTAATCGTGGCCGCGCCGCACACGTCGAACTGGGATTTCGTCAACTTCATCGGGTTGACCGAAGACCTTGGCCTGAAGCCGCACTTCATGGCCAAGGACAGCCTGTTCCGCTGGCCGCTGGGCGGCTTCATGCGCGATATGGGCGGCGTTTCGATAGACCGGAAAGCGCGGCGCAACGTGGTCGATGCGATGGTGGCAGAATTCGCCCGGCGCGACCGCTTCATGCTGACCATCGCGCCTGAGGGAACGCGCAGCCAGGTAGGCCAGTGGCGCAGCGGGTTCTATCACATCGCGCTGAAGGCGGGCGTGCCCATCGTGATCGGCATGATGGACTATGGCAACAAGACCGGCGGCCTTGGCCCGGCCATCTGGCCATCTGGCGATTATGCGGCAGACATGCGCAAGTTGTTCGAATTCTACAGCAAAGTCACACCCCGCCATCCGGGGCGCGGGTTGAAAAGCCTGCCGGAGATTGCATGATGCCAGACCTGCACTTCCTCACCCACGGCCCCACACTCTGGGGCGCGCTCGGCCTCAATGCCGCCGTGCTGGTGCTGGGAATGCTGGTGCTGTGGCGCGTGGCGGTGAAGATCGGCGATGTCAGCTTCATCGATGCGGTGTGGGGCGGCGGCATGGGCGTGCTGGCGCTGATGTCGTGGCTGCACGTTCCGGGAGGCCCCGGCGCAAGGGCAAGCCTGATCGCTGCGATGGCCGCCATCTGGGCCGCGCGATTGGCGTGGCACCTCTACACCCGCTGGCGCGGACATGGCGAAGACCCGCGCTATGCGAAGATGCTGGGCAAGGCCAAGGCGGAGGGAGAGTTCGCCGCTGCCGCACTGAAGTTCGTCTTCGCCCCGCAAGCGCTGCTGCTGTTCATCACCTGCCTGCCCGCACAACTGGGCGTGCTGGCCAGCCCCGCCCCTGCACCGCTCGGGCCTCTGGCCCTGGCCGGAGCCGCGCTGTGGCTGGTCGGCATCGTGTTCGAGGCCGTGGGCGATGCGCAACTGAACGCCTTCCGCGCCGATCCCGCCAACAAGGGCCGCGTCCTCCAGACCGGCCTGTGGCGCTACACCCGCCACCCCAACTACTTCGGCGACGCCTGCGTCTGGTGGGGCATTTGGCTCGCCGCCGCCGACGCCGGCCTTTGGGTCGCGCTGGCCAGCGTGATCGGCCCGGTGTTCCTGACGTTCACACTGACCAAATGGTCGGGCAAACCGCTGCTGGAAAAGGGTATGGAAGAGCGGCGGCCGGGGTATAAGGCATACGTGGAGCGGACTTCGGGGTTTGTGCCTTGGTGGCCGAAGGGGGGGTAGGGCTGCCAAAATCTATCGTTCAGGAAACGACGCCTTTGTCGTCGAGGATCTTGGCGTGGGCAATTTTGGTCGGGCAGGCGCGACCGTGTTGTTTGCCGGGCTTGGCGTGGCATCGGTACCGGCGGTGCTATGGCTGCGGCGGCATTGGTTTCAGGGATGAGGGTTTAGGCGGTGGTGTTCGGGAAATGGCGGCGTGACCGCACGCAGGACAGTTCAGGATCGGAAGGTATCGGCAGGAGTGGCGGCGTGTGGATGAGCAATTTGCTGAGCAACCCGCATATTGGGAATAAGCAAGGGCTACGTTCGAAATTTTTCGGTCACCCGTGGCAGCCTGCCAGGTTCGAGATACCGCTTTCGCCGGCTGAAGTTCGTGCGGCGATGCAGCGCTATGCGCAAGGGCACGCACTTGAACGTAATGAATTGCCAGAAGCTGCTGCCGTATGGGATGAAAAGAGCTTCAAGAAGGTAAAAGACATTTTTACATGTGGCGGTGGGGTTTACGTCGTCAAAGGTAAGCTTGCGGAAGTCTTGTCACGTTTCGATCTTGGCGACGGCGGATTGATTCCGTTTTCGATTTTCAAAGCTGATCTGGAGACACCTTATCCCGGTGAATTTTTCTTGCTCAATTTTGGTTGCATCAAGAACAGTCTGCTCCCGGAGCAATGTGAGGATGCGCAGAAGTTCTTTGTTGATAAGATTAGTGGATTGCAAGTCTGGAAGGTCAATCAGCTGCGCCCTGAGGGGGAGGTTGTAGTATCCTCGCGGGCGTTAGTTGGCCCGGATTTGTGGTTCGAGGAGGCTGTCCATTACAGGATATTCGTGAGTGATGCGCTTGCTCAAGCGTTGATTGAGATCGGCATGGGAGAAGTGTTTAAGTTGAAGCGGTGCCAGATCGCCTGAACCACATCAGTTAACCCGCGAGCCAACAAGGAAAAGTTGACCCCCGGATCAAGTCAGGGGTCACAATGTATGGATAGCTGGAATCCGCTCAGAATCAGCCATGCCCAGTCGAAAGCGACGCGCCGGAAGCCGCCAGCGGCACTCCGAATGCGGGGTAGGATAACGGCGAACCAAGCTTACCCTTTCCCGTCACCCTGAACTTGTTTCAGGGTCCATTTCTCGCAACAAGCGGCAGCTTAATCGGCAAAATGGATCCTGAAACTAGTTCAGGATGACGAGTGTGTGCGTGAGCGATTTACCCCTTCACCCCTTCACCACAACCCGCGCCTCCTGCGGCACGCCGCGCACCGGCACCGCCCTGATCCAGCCTTCCAGCGCGTCGATGTCGGTCGGCCCGGTCACCGTGTCGGGCTTGCCCACGAAGCCCGAGAAGCCATCGCCGCCCAGCCCCAGAAAGCCGTTCACCGTCACGCGATAGGTCGCCGCCTTATCCAGCGGCTTGCCGTCCAGCGTGATCGAAACGATGCGGTCGCCCGAAGGCCGCGCCGGGTCATAAGTGAAGACGAAGCCGGTTGAGGGGGCGAGCGCCTGTTTGGGGCCAGTGTCGTCCAGACCCTCTTCCAGCACGGCCTTGATCTGCGCGCCGGTCATGCTTTGCGTCACCACGTTGTTGCCGAAGGGCTGGCACAAGTAGATGTCGCCGAAGGTCAGCGTGCCGTCTGCTGCGGGGACCAGCGCGGCGCGGATGCCGAAGGGGTTCATGAAGGCGATCTGCGCGCCCTTGTCGCGCGTGGCCCCAAGTTGCGCGTCGGCGATCAGGTTGCGCAAGGCATCGCCTTCAGGGCCGTCAACTTTGGGCGCTGCGCGGTCCAGCTTGCCGATGGGGCGCTGGGTATAGGCCTTCGATGCCTCGACATATTTCGCCACATATTCCGCCACATCGGCGCGCGGCTGAAACTGCGGGAACAGCGGCGTATTCGCCAGCGGCCCGCGTGACGAGGTGTAGGGCACCGACTGCACGATCACGTTTTCGGCCCGCTTGGACACGACGCGCCCCGCCACCGGATCGATCTTCAGCGTGATGTCGGTGACCAATTCGCCATAGACGCCCGCGCTGGTCAGCAGGAAGGGCTTGGCCGGATTGAGCGCGGCATAATCGCAGACATAGGACCAGTGCGTGTGGCCCGAGACGACCACGTCAACGCGCGTATCCAGCCGGTCGAGGATCGGGCGGATGTCTCCGGCAAAGTTCTCGCAACCCTGCGGATTGGGTTCGCCCTTGGTCCGCCCGCCTTCGTGGATCAGCACGACAATGGCGTCCGCACCCTGCTCTTTCAGCAAGGGCACAGCGGCGTTGATCGTGTCCGCCTCGTCCGCAAACGTCAGACCCTGAATGCCGGTGGGATTGACCAGATTGGGCGTGCCTTTCAGCGTCAGCCCGATCACGCCGACGGTGACGGAGCTGCGGCCAGAGCCGAAGGTCTTTAGGCCGGTTGCCGGAAACAGCGTCGATCCATTGGCCCGCTTGGTGCTGGCGGCGAGGTACTTGAACGTCGCGCCGGTGAACTTTTCCAGCGCGCAGGGTTCCTTGGGCGTGAACTTCTCGCACCCGCCGGTCTGCTTGCGCAGCAGCTCCTGCTGGCCATTGTCGAATTCGTGGTTGCCCACCGCGTTGAAATCCACCCCGATGCGGTTCATCACGCCGATGGCCGGTTCATCCAGATAGAGCGAGGACGCCAGTTGCGAGGCGGAGATCATGTCTCCGGCCGAAACCGTCATCGATTGCGGATGCTTTGCCCGCACCGAATCGATGGCCGAAGCCAGCCACGCCGCGCCGCCCGCCGGAACCGCGATCAACCCGCCCTTGCCATCGGCCACGTTGACCGACTGGCGCGGCGGTTCAAGGCTGCCGTGGAAATCGTTGAGGCCGACGATGCCCACTTCAACCGGCTCTACCGGCGCGTTGCTCGCCATTGGCGCGGCGCAGGCGGCCAGAAGTCCGGGCAGCAGGAGAGCAAGGACGGAACGAAGCGGCGTGGGCATGAACGGAACGGCCTTTGTATCGGGTGCAACCGGTTGCCCTCGGCCTAGCCGATCACGGTTATGCTTTGAAGGCACCACAGCCCTCTTTCTTCGTATGCGCAGACATTGCCTGCGCTTGCCGCCATCACTACAATGGCAAAAGACCCCAGACGCAGGACGCAACGCACGCAATGGCATTATCCGGCAACGAAAAAGACGCCACCCGCGCGCGGCTGGTCGATCTTGCGCAAGCGATGGTCGAGGAGCGCGGCGGCTCGGGCCTGAACCTGTCCGAACTGGCCGCGCGCGCCGGAATGTCGCAAGGGCACCTCTCACGCTATTTCGAAACGCGCGAAGCCCTGATGGAGGCGATTGCCGACCACTGGTTCCAGCCAATGGTCGCCATCATGGAAGACGTGCTGGCCAGCGACCTGCCCCCGCGCCGCAAGATGTTCGAATTCTTCGCCCGCCGCTTCGTGGCGATGCGCAAGAAGTGGGAGGACGATCCGGTCAAGCTGCAGACCTATATCGAAGTGGGTTACGACTACTTCGAACAGGTGCGCAGCTATATCGATCTGGCCGACCACTACCTTGGCGAAATCATCGGCGAAGGGATGAGCGACGGCGCATTTGCCGGGCTGGACATCGATGAAACGATCAGTCTGGTGAACCAGATGTGCGCCCCCTATTGCGCGCTCAACACCATGATCATGTTCATGGAGCGCCTGAACGAGGACAAGCTGGCCCGCATCATCGACGCCGTGTTCGACGGCCTGTCCGCCACGGATCGCGGCGCGAAGGCGATGACCGGCCTGCGCGCTGCCTGAAGATCAGGCCTGCGCGCCAAGCAGGACTTTGCGCATGTCGCCCCGGTGGCGCACGTGCAGCACCAGCAGCGTCGCCATCACCACCACCCCGCCGCCGATGAATGCTGCCAAGGCGTGAACCAGCGCCAGCGGCGTCCACTTCCCGCGCCAACCGCACCACAGGCCTGACAGCCCCAGCAGGGTCATGAAATCGGCGTTGAACTGCCCGGGCCAGCCGCCCGCGGCAATGTCACCGAAGAACACCGGAAAAAGATTACCGCCGTGTGCGGCCATGACCACGCCGGTAAAAGCCACCAAGGCGCACCAAGCCGCCACCAGATAGACCCTGAACAACACCAGATCGCCTCCCCTCAACCCATGAGAGAGGAAAGTTACCGCATCAGGCCGCCGCGCACCAGTCGCCGCGCTTGCCCTTCCACCGCTCGGCCAGCCCTTCGGCCACCAACGGCTCGGCCAGACTGCTGCCCCGGCGCGTGACGACGCGCAGCGCGCGGCCATAGCGGTCGGTCGCGCGGCCCTGCACTTCCAGCGTGAACGGTCCGGCGTTCAGCAGTTGCACCAGCCGCCGCGTGGCCCGCGCGCCCAGTTCAGCCTCGGCCACGCAGCCGGGGTGCGAGGTTTCCGGGGTGTTGATGTCGGCAATGCGGAACTTGGTGCCCGCGTACCAGAAGGTGTCGCCATCCACCACGCAAGTGACGCGCGGCCCCGGTCGGCACACGTCAAAGCGCGCTTGCTCGACGTCGGCAGTTGGGGCGGCAAAAGCACCGTGAGGGATGGTGGAAAGGGCCACGGCGGCAAAGGGTATCCAAGGCTTCATGCGCCTGAATCTGCATGAAACGAAAGGAGAACGCGCCTCCGTATGGGCACTAAGTAGCCGCGCTCAGGGTAACGCCTTGATAACCTCTGCGTGGCATTCTTGGCCCATGTTCAGCCCGCGCCTCAACACTGTGTTTGCCAGCCGCTGGAAAGCGTTGTGGTGGTCAGGGTCGATGCTGCTGTTTGCGTGGTCCGTGGTCCCATCCGCTGACGAAACCGGCCATGCCTCACACCGGCAAAAGGCAGCCAATGCCGATCCGTGGGCCAAAGACACCCCGGCAAAATAGCGCGCCATAAGGCAGGATTTTTGGCGAAAGTTAACCTCTGGCAGGCAATTCTACATCCGATTCGGGGAATATCTGCATGAGTTCAGAACGTCACACCACTGCGGCCTGGGTGTTGGCCATCAGCGTGATCGGCTTTGCCGCGCTTGTGTTCAACGGCGTGAGCGAGGCGCGCAAGAACCCGGATCCAGGTTCCGCCAACAGCGTCACCGTGTCGTCTGACCCCCTGCCCGTCGAAGACCCGAATGCCGAAAGCATTCCGCTGGATAAGCAGGAAGGGCCAAACGCGCCCGACGATACCGCACCTGCCGAATAGGTTTCAGCTTCCGCGCGGTGTGTCGTCGTCGATGCCGCCCTCGCCCAGCATGCCTTCCTCGTCATCGTCGCTGCGCTCGCCCCGGAACGCGCTCATGTCGATCACGCCGCTGCTGACCATCTGGTTCATGTGATCGACCAGATCGGGCATCCCGCCTGAATCGTCCTCGCCGCCCGGTGCACGCTCGGTTTCGCCCTGTTCGCCCAACACGCTTGTGGCGCGGGCAATGGCTTCGTCTGCAACGGTCTGGGCTTGCGCGTCGCCGTCTTCCTGTTCGGTGTTGACGGTTTCAGGTGCAATAGTTTCACGGTCGATCACGATGCATCTCCTTGTTGAGGAGACTACGCCCTGCCTGCAAACCCGTTCCTGCCCGCCTGTTCCGCTCCTATCGCGTGGGGACAGGCACATCCCCCGAATAGTCATAGAAGCCCCGGCCTGACTTGCGGCCAAGCCAGCCTGCCTCGACATACTTCTGCAACAGCGGCGCGGGGCGATACTTCGGGTCACCCGTGGACGCGAGGTAGATCTTCATGATCTCAAGCAAGGTATCCAGCCCGATGAAGTCCGCCAGTTCCAGCGGCCCCATCGGATGGTTCAGGCCCAGCTTCACGCCCTTGTCGATGTCGACGACCGACCCGGTTCCGCTGCCCAGCACGAACGCCGCCTCGTTGATGAACGGCACGAAGATGCGGTTGACGATGAAGCCCGGCTCATCCTGCGAAAGCACGATTTCCTTGCCGATAGCGGCCACATAATCGCGCACCGATTCAATCGTGGCAACCGAAGTGGCAAGGCCGGGGATGACTTCCACCAGCTTCATCAGCGGCACCGGGTTGAAGAAGTGAATGCCGATAAAGCGCTGCGGATCGGGCGAGGACACAGCCATGCGCGTGATCGGGATGGACGAGGTGTTAGAGGCCATGATCGCATGCGCGGCCAGATGCTTGCCCGCGGATTCAAAGATCTTGTGCTTGATGTCCTCGCGCTCGGTCGCCGCTTCGATCACCAGATCGGCCTCGGCCAGCGCCGCGTGATCGGAAAAGGCGTGAAGGTTGGCCACGGTGGACGCTGCCAGCGCCGCGTCGACCTTGCCCTTCTCGACCAGCTTGGACAGGCCCTTGGCGATCTTGTCCTTGGCCTTTTCCGCCAACTCCACTGACACATCGCCCAGCAGCACTTTCATGCCCGCCTGCGCCGAAACCTGCGCGATGCCCGCGCCCATCTGGCCCGCACCGATGACCGCAACCGTCCTGATCATGTGATTTCCTCGCCTGTGAATAGCTATGCAGAAAGGCGCGTAGCGAGGCGGAGGCGGCGAGTCTACCTGCGCCTAACGCGAAGCGCGTTCTATCCGCTAGCGCGAAGCGCGTTCTATCCGCTAGCGCGAAGCTCCGGGCACCCACAGCGGATCGTTGCCCGCATTGGTCGCGCGGGCCAGCACAAACAGATAGTCCGACAACCGGTTGAGATAGGCCAGCGCCTGCGGGTTTACCGGCTCAGCCGCAGCCAGCTCCACCGCGCTGCGTTCAGCTCGCCGCACCGTAGCCCGCGCCACATGCACGCGGGCCGCTGCTTCAGAACCGCCCGGCAGAATGAAGCTCCGCAGCGGTGGCAGGTTCTCGTTCAGCGCATCTATCGCGCGTTCCAGCCAATCCACCTGCGATGCCACCACCCGCAGCACCATTTCCGATGGCGCAAAGTCATCGCCCGGCGTGGCAAGGTCCGCGCCCAGATCGAACAGGTCGTTCTGAATGCGCTGCAAATCGCGGGCGCTCCCCTCAGCACAAGCCAAAGCTGCCAGCCCGATCAGGCTGTTCACCTCGTCCACGTCGCCAATTGCCTGCATCCGCGCATCATGCTTGGCACGGCGCGATCCATCGACAAGGCCGGTGGTGCCATCATCCCCGGTGCGGGTGTAAATCTTGTTGAGCTTTACCATGACCGGTGCAGACCCGCGCGCTTCAGCGCGAAAACGCCAGCAGGATCGCCACCGTCACCACGGCCAGCCCCTGATACTTGATGCGGTTGAACATCATCTTGTTCTGCAACAGCTGGTTGGGCGATGCCCCTTCGGAAGGATCACGGTTGAGATCATCCTTCGTGCTGTTCAGAAACGCCACAATCCCGCGCACCAGCGACACAACGGTAAGCGCGACGAAGATGAGGATGAGCGGGATCAGGAAGTAGTTCATGACACCTGATTTATGGCGTCGGACAGTGAAATACCAGTGTCAAAAAGGCCATGACCAGACAGAGACGCGCGGACTTCGGCAGCAACCGCCCGCCCATCCTCGCCCGCGCGCCGCCTGTCCGCCAGCGCCGGGGCATCACGGCGCTTCGCCAGCTTGCGCCCGTCGCTCTCCACCAGCACCGGATGATGGTGCCACACCGGCACCGGCAGGCCCAGCAGGTGCTGGATCAACCGGTGAATATGCGTCGCCTGAAACAGGTCCACGCCGCGCGTCACATGGGTCACTCCATCGGCGGCATCATCCAGCGTCGCGGCAAGGTGATAGCTGGCCGGCGCATCCTTGCGCCACAACACCACATCGCCAAACAGTTCGGGCCGCGCCAGTTGCACACCGTGGCGCTCGTCGGTCCATTCCAGCGGCCCCGCCAAAAGTGTCGCCTGCTCCATGTCCAGCCGCCACGCCACGTCCGGACCGGGCACCGGCCCCCGCCGCAGGCACGTGCTTGGGTAAAGCGGACCGTCCGGCCCCTGCGCCACGGCAGCCGCCGCCACTTCAGCGCGAGTGCAGGTGCAGGGGTAGAGAATGCCCATCGCGCGCAATTCATTGGCGGCTGTGCGATAACTGGCAATGCGCTCGGATTGCGGGGCTACCTCGCGGTATTGCAACTGCAGCCAGTCCAGATCGTCACGGAATTCCTGCGCCAATTCCGGGCGAGACCGCGCACCATCAATATCTTCGATTCGCAGCAGAAATTCCCCGCCGTCACGCATCGCCCGGTCGTGGGCGACGATTGCGGAATACGCGTGTCCCAGATGCAGCGGGCCATTGGGGCTGGGGGCAAAGCGGGTGACGGTCATCGCGGCCAAGCCTAGCGCCGCTGCGCCGTGGCTGAAAGCCCGTCAAAAAGAACGCGCACACCACACAAACAAAACGGCTGCCCCACTGGGGCAGCCGCTTTTGTGTCTTGCTTGGCGTTCCTTGGCCCTCGGGCCGAACCGCTGCTCAGACGAGCGTGGCGGTGAACATCATGCCGCTGAGACCAGCAGCAAAAATGATCGGAAGCGCGATCGCGGTAAAGCTACGCATGGTGTACCTCCTGTTGTGGTTCACCTTTGCAGGCATTCTCCCCAGTTCGTTTTCATCCGGCAGGGTGGGCTGGAAGCATCGGAACTGACGCCCAAATACGCCGAATGACGTATGCTGCAAGTGCGAACGGGGCAACTACAGTTGCATGTAACGCAACTGTCACATTTCGGGCACCATCTGGACAGAAAAGGCCAGTGCCACTATCGGCCACGCATGAGCATCCAGCCTTCAGAATCGATCCTGATTGTCGACTTCGGCAGCCAGGTAACGCAGCTAATCGCCCGCCGCGTGCGCGAAGCCGGGGTCTACTCCGAAATCGCACCCTATACGCAGGCCGAAGCCGCGTTCCACCGGATGAAGCCCACCGGCATCATTCTGTCAGGATCGCCCGCCAGCGTGCCCGCCGATGGCTCCCCGCGCGCACCGCAAGTGCTGTTCGATTCGGGCCTGCCAATCCTCGGCATCTGCTACGGCCAGCAAGTGATGAGCGAGCAGCTGGGCGGCAAGGTAGAACCCGGCGATGCGGGCGAATTTGGCCGCGCTTTCCTCACCGTCACCGAACCTTGCGTGCTGTTTGACGGACTGTGGGCGGAAGGCGAACGCCATCAGGTGTGGATGAGCCACGGCGACAAGGTCACCCAGTTCGCCCCCGGCTTCCGCATCGTTGCCGTGTCAGACGGCGCGCCGTTTGCCGTCATCGCGAACGATGAAAAGAAGTACTACGGCACCCAGTTCCACCCCGAAGTGGTCCACACCCCCGATGGCGGAAAGCTGATCGCCAACTTCGTGCGCCACGTCTGCGGCTGCACCGGCGATTGGACGATGGCCGAATTCCGCAAGACCAAGATCGCCGAAATCCGCGAGCAGGTCGGCTCCAGCCGCGTGATCTGCGGCCTTTCGGGCGGCGTCGATTCGGCGGTGGCCGCCGTGCTGATCCACGAAGCCATCGGCGAACAGTTGACCTGCGTCTTCGTCGATCACGGCCTGATGCGCATGGGTGAGGCCGAGCAGGTCGTCAGCCTGTTCCGCAACCACTACAACATCCCGCTGGTCCACAAGGACGTCTCGGCCCTGTTCCTCGGCGGCCTTGCCGGGGTGACGGACCCGGAAGCCAAGCGCAAGTTCATCGGCAAAACCTTCATCGACGTGTTCGAGGCCGAAGCCCGTCAAGTCGGCGGCGCAGACTTCCTGGCGCAAGGCACGCTCTACCCGGATGTGATCGAATCGGTCAGCTTCACTGGCGGGCCTTCGGTCACGATCAAGAGCCACCACAACGTTGGTGGCCTGCCCGAACGCATGAACATGAAACTGGTCGAACCGCTTCGCGAACTGTTCAAGGACGAAGTGCGCGCGCTGGGCCGCGAATTGGGCCTGCCCGACATTTTCGTCGGCCGCCACCCCTTCCCCGGCCCCGGCCTTGCCATCCGCATCCCCGGCGAAGTCACGCGCGAGCGCTGCGACGTGCTGCGCAAGGCGGACGCGATCTACCTCGAAGAGATCCGCAATGCGGGCCTCTACGATGCGATCTGGCAGGCCTTCGCCGTGCTGCTCCCGGTCAAGACAGTCGGCGTGATGGGCGATTTCCGCACATACGACAACGTCTGCGCCCTGCGCGCCGTGACCAGCACCGACGGCATGACCGCCGACATCTACCCCTTCGACGCCGCCTTCCTCAGCCGCGTGGCAACCCGCATCGTCAACGAGGTAAAGGGCATCAACCGCGTGGTCTATGACTACACCAGCAAGCCGCCCGGCACGATCGAGTGGGAATGACACGCCTCACCGCAGTGGCCACCATCGGCGCAATAATGCTGTTTCCAGCCAGCACGGCAATCGCTGCGCCGGCTGAGGAGCCGCCATATGTTCGCATTGCCGAGCTTGAGATCGACCCGCGCAAGCTTGACGAATACAAGCAGATCCTTGCGGTGGAGCAAGAAGCTTCGGTGCGCGAAGAGCCGGGCGTGGTCATGCTCCATTCGGTGGCGCTGAAGGATCGGCCCAACCACATCCGGCTGCTCGAAGTCTACGCCAGCCGCCGCGCCTATGAAGCGCACATCACGTCGCCGCACTTCCTGCGGTACAAGCAAACGACGGCGGACATGGTGCTGTCGCTCAACCTGCTCGACACCGATCCGATCCTGTTGTGCGCCAAGATTCCCGCCAAGGATGGGACCGCAGCCAACTGCCAATGAAGCAGGCCGAATGCCGGGAAGCAGGGGCAGTGGCGGCGGGAGGCCGGATGATCGCGATGAAGTGATCGCCTTTTGGCCCGCTCATCGATCCCGAGATGCCGAGAAAAAGCTGTAATTCCAACAAGCAGTTGGACACAGGACGCCAAGCGAACCTGCCAACTTTGCATGCGCGGCATTCTTCAACATCACGGCGCATTCACTGGTAGCGCAAAGTGTTCTCGAACCCTTCGTTGGCCTTGGTCATCTTGGTGAGTTTTCTAAGGTTGGCCCGGACATGTCGTTCGAAACGCCGATCATCGTAGATACCCGTGACAGGATACTCGTCCTGGCCGAGCAATTGTTTGAGCCGATCGGCAAACGCGGCCTGATCGTCCTTGCTTGCAACGGCCCTCAGACCTCGGCAGACCCATTCTTCAGCAGCGGCCTTGTCATAGTCGTCCTGGGCCTCATACCCCCGCCTATCGGCTGCCGCCTGATCGAGGCGCGCTGCATCAATGCGGCATTCCAGCCATTTGCAGACCTGTTCGCTGTTCCATGTTTTTGACGGAATGCTCATGACGCTCTCTTGCCCCGGCACCGCAGCCAGTGGCTAGTTGCCATCCGCATCGACCATGAAAACCATCGGTTTTCCGCGAGATGTAGGCTCCCAGCCGGCTTGCAACGCTGCCTGAATTCCCCGAATTACAACCGCGTCGCTGATCTGAAGGCGGCCTCGCGGCATGCCTTTCATCAACCGCTTCGGCGGAGGAAATTCCAGCATGGCTCCGCGCTGGGTGTGCTTGCGCAGCAACGCAATGGTCACGCCTTTCCAGCCTTCAGACTCGCTCCACTGCGGCTCGCTGCGCAGTTCCCACTCGTATTGAAGGCCGTCAACGTCGACGATACCGGAAAGCCTGTGGATGTTGGTCATGTGGCGACGCCTAGCAGATTTATGGCCACAAACCACCGCGTGGTTGCGGATTGGGTTTGAGCCTGCCGATCTTCCGGTGACCGTCGGCACCAAAGTGGCGGGAACGACGCTGGTTTCGGCTGATAAATGCATCCGCCGCTATCCGGTCACGGTCGCCTAGATCGCCACGAACTTCCCCGCTGCGCGGTCTTTCCTGACTTTGAGGCCGTCGAACACCTGCCCGCTCATCGCGATCCATACACCCGGCGGCGCAACCTGCACGGTGGCGAAGGCCATGCCGAGGTTGAAGGGGGCATCGGTTTCGGCAAAGCGGGCGGGGGAAAGTGCGCCGGTAAGGACCGTCGTCTTGCCGGGAATGTCGGCCAGCGCCTTGGCGGTTTCTGTCATGGTATCAGTGCCATGCGTGATGACGACGCGGCTTTCCGGCGCCTCGCGCACGGCGGCGGCAATCAGCGCGCGGTCGGCGTCAGTGAGTTCGAGGCTGTCCTTGCGCATCAGTTCCATCACCCGGAACGGCAGGGCGACGCGCGCCTGCGCGATCAGCGCGGGAATGCCGCTTTCGACAATCTGATATTCGCTGAGCGCGTCGAAATAGGCTTTGTCGATGGTGCCGCCGGTGGTCAGCACGAGGATGGGATTGTTTTGCATTTCCGCGCCTATAGCCGGGTTTTCCGGGCAGTTACAGGCCGATCAGGGATGCCCGCCACCCGGCGGCGGAGGGGGCATGGAGCCGGTGGTCTGGCTCGGCATCGACTGGCCGCCCGGCAAGGTGCCACTGCCCGGTGCGCCGCCGGTGAAGGCCCAGCCCTGCTGCGGCGCGGGCGGCCCCATCAAGCCGCCGCTGGGGGCGACGCGGGGGGCGGATGGATCGACATTCGGACCTGCCACTTCGCGCGGCGGACGGTCACCCGATGTGGCGAGTTGAGGGGCTTCGACCGGCACCGGAGCGGGATCAACTTCCGGCGCTTGAGGTGCGATCTGCACCACCGCTTTTTCGGTGCGCGTAGGCGCGCTGAGCGCAGGCGTTGCTGCGGCCAGACGCGGGGTTGGCGCAGCTTGGTGCGCTTTAGGTGCATCTAGGTGCTGTTCAGAACCCACTGCAATTTCGGCACTTTTCGGCATATCCGGCGCTGGAGTGGTCTGCTGACCGATCACGACGACCGCAGCGAGACTCGCCGCCAATGCGGCAAACCCTCCGCCAAAAATCAGACGCCGGTTGCGCGGCGGAGCAGGTTCGCTGATCGCCACTGCGGGAGCGAAAGGAATGACCTGCGCGGTGGGTGCAGCCGGTTCCGGCACCGCGGCAGCTTCAGGCGCGTGAGCGAACTGCGGCTGCGCGGTGGCCTGCGCCACGATCCGCGCGGCGAGGCCCGGCGGCAGTGCGGGGCGCGGGGCGCGGGAAAGGGCCGCGTCGAGCGCGGCTTCGGTCTGTGCGGGCGAGACGGGAACCTTGCGCGCCATCAGGCCTGCGCCTGAAGATCGGCGCACGAAACATCGCGCGCCTCAAGCAGCCCGCGCATCTGACGACGCGCTCTGAACAGAAGTGATTCCATAGCCTTGATATTGAGATCAAGCACCTGCGCTGCAAGGGCGTTCGAAAAACCTTCGTAATAACAGAGCACTAGCGCGGCCCGATACCGCTCTGGCAAGTCCGCCAAAGCCGCCGCCACGGCGGCTGCCGCTTGCTCTGCCTCGATTCGCCGGTCGGCCAGTGGCGCATCGTCCGCCGGATCGGGAAGTTCATCGACCGTCACCACACGGAAGCGGCGCTTGCGATCAAAACACAGGTTCATCACCACGCGGTGCAGCCAGCCAACCAGCCCTGCTCCGCTGGGTTGCCAGCGCGGCGCGTTTTGCCAGAGGCGGGTGAAGCAGTCCTGCGTCACGTCCTCAGCCTCTGCCGCATCGGCCAGCATGCGCATGGCCACGCGATAGAGCGCGGGTGAGTGGCGTTCGACAAGGATCGAAAAAGCTTCGACCGAGCCGGTCGCGACTTCGCGCATCAACGCTGAATCGTCGAGAGTTTCGCGGTGGATCGAGTCAGCCGGTTCCAGCAGGCCATCATCGCCCGCCAAAACTTCCGATCTCACATCGCCATAGAACGTCAAGGATACCTGCCGTTTTGCACCAATGCCTCTTGCGGGCTGCGCGGCCTTGCCTGCCGGTTCCCACGTGAACGCCGGATTTACCGAGTGCGCAAAAGACACAGCCGCAGATTTTTTCGCAAGGCCCGCGAAGGGTTGCCTGAGTGCTCCCGTTAGACGCGGTGGAGGCCGGACACACGGCGCACAGCCGGACCACCTCCAACCTGTCGATCAACCCGCACGAGTCCTCCTGCGGGTCGCACACTGAATGGCCCGCGCCGACCGCACCCCGGCGCGGGCCAGCTTTTCCTGAATGGATGAGGGGTTTATGGACCATCTTCGCAGCACCACTTTCCTTGCCACGCTGGCTGGAGCGCCCATCGCGCTCGCCCTGCTGGTGCCGCAGGTGGCGCGCGCTGCCACTGACATCAACGCCGACCGGACCACGCCGGTCAAGACATCGGAGGCAGGCGACGTCTGGATCGGTGATGACGGTTCAATCACGCTGGACAATGGTGGCACGGCAGTGACCGTCGATTCCAACAATACGGTGGGGCTGGATGATGGCGGCTATATCGAGAACACCGGCGGGAACGATGGCGATACCGGCATTCTGGTAAACGCAGGCCGCACCACCGAAATCAGCAACGCGGGCGCGATCACCGTGACCGAGGATTTTACCGCCGAGGACACCGATTCCAACGGCATTGCCGATGGTCCCATCGCTTCTGCCAGCAACCGTTATGGCATCCACGTGGCAGCGGGCGCGGCCAGTGCCGGGTCAATCGAAAATTCAGGCACAATCAAGGTCGATGGCCTGAACTCGGGCGGGATCGTGGTGGATTCAGACTTTTCCGGCGACATTTCCAACACCGGCACGATTGCCGTGCTTGGTGACAACAGCGTGGGCATTTCCACCCGCAATGTGACAGGCGATGTCAGCGTGGAAGGATCGGTCAGCGTGATCGGCGCGGGCGCGCAGGCGGTGGTGCTCAATGGCGATATCGATGGCGCGTTCACCATTCAGGGCACGATTTCCCAAGCCTCGACTTACACCACCGACGACAGCACATCGCTGACGCTTTCGCGCACGGCGCTGCGCACGGGCAAGGCGGTGGTCGAAGTTACCGGCAACGTATCGGACGGCATCCTGCTGGCCGGTGTGCCTTATGATCTGAGCGATACCGACACCGATGAAGACGACGACGGCGTGGCCGATACATCTGAAATCAATGGCTCGATCTCGTCCGTGGGCAACAGCCCGGCGCTGCTGGTGGGCGGCACGGACAATATCGTGATCGGCGGCGCGGTGGCGCGCGATGGCACGTTCTCGCTGGGCATTGACGGCGCAATCACCGCCAGCAGTGTTTACAGCAATACCGATGCCTTCGCCGTGGTGATCGGCGGCAAGGGCGGCACGGTGAGCATGGCCAACGGCATCGGCGTTTCGGGCAGCGTCACCGCCACGACAGTGGACCAGAAGGCCGTGGCGATCCTGATAAATCAGGGCGCGACGGTGCCCAGCCTGACCAACAGCGGCACGATCAGCGCTACGCTCAGTTCGCCGGGCGAAGGCACCGCCTATGCCATTCAGGATCTATCAGGCACGCTGAGCACGATTAACAACAGCGGCTTCATCACGGCTTCGGGATCGAGCACCGACGACCTGCGCGCGATTGACCTTTCAGCCAACACATCGGGCGTGACAATCAAGCAATCGCTGAACGCCATCGACAAGGATGCGCAGGAAGAAGAGCAGGCCGAGGACGATTACGACGCCGACAGCGCCACGGTTTATACCGCGATCACCGGCGACATTCACACCGGCAGCGGCAATGACATGCTGGATGTGGCTTCGGGCCGCATCTATGGCGACAGCTACCTGAACGCCGGGAGCGATTCCGTGCTGCTTTCTGGCGACAGCGGATATGAAGGCGACATCTATTTCGGCACCGGCACCGCCACGATGGGTATGTCGGGCACGTCATACTTCGAAGGCAACGTGGACCTTGCAGGCAGCCTTGGCACGCTGACGCTGGGCGATACCGCGCGGTTTGCGGGCACGCTGAGCAATGCCGATAACCTTGATGTGATCGTCAACGGCGGCAGCTTTGGCGCGAGCGAGGTTGCGGTGCTGCGGTTTGACAGCCTGACTGTGAATTCGGGCGGCGCGCTGAATGTCTATATCGATGGCGAGAAGGGCACGGCATCGCAGATCGTGGTGAACACCGCCAATTTCGCCAGCGGATCAAAGGTTTCGGCGACGATTTCATCGCTGGAAAACGCGGAAGGCAGCTATACCATCCTGACCGCCGGAACGCTGGAAGGATCGCCGACCTTCGATGCCACGACCACCGAACTGCCGGTGCTGTTCAATGGCGATGTGAGCGTGGTGGGCGAGACGCTGGTGCTCGACGTTTCACGCAAGACCGCAACCGAGCTGGGCCTGACGGCACCGCAGTCTGCCGCTTATGAAGCGATCTATACCCAGGCGACAGCAGTGGAATTGCTCGGCAGCAGCCTGTTGCAGGTGGACGATGTGGCCGGGCTGCAAGGCCAGTTCAACCAGTTGCTGCCCGATTACGCAGGCGGCGTGTTCGACTTTGTCACGCGCAGCGGACGCCTCGCCTCGCGGCATCTGATGGACGACAGTTCGCTGTTCGACATCAGCAACGCGGGCGGCTGGCTTGAGCCGATCTACTTCCGTGGCAGCAAGGATGAAACCGGCACGGCTGGCTTCAAGGTCAAGGGCTTTGGCATGTCGAGCGGGATGGAGCGGGTGACCGACATCGGCAACGTGGGCCTGTCGTTCGCCTATACCAAGGGTGACATCGCAACCGGTGATTACCAGACCATCGATGCCAGCAACTATGAACTGGGCGCTTTCTGGCGCATGGCCAGCGGGCCGTTCTATGCCTATGCCAAGGCTTCGGTCGGGCGCGTTTCGCTCAGTTCCACACGCACCTTTACCGGCGAGGTCGATACGGCAACGCTCAGCTATTCGGCGACGGGCAGCTGGAAGGGCTGGACTGCCGGGGCGCAAGGCGGCGCTTCGTATAAGCTCGATCTGGGTAGCGGACTTTCGCTGCGCCCGATGGCAAAGTTCGACTATTATCGCCTGAGCGAGAACGGCTTTACCGAGAGCGGATCGGAAGCGATCTATCTGGAAGTGGCCAAGCGCACATCGAGCCTGCTGACCGGCACCGGCAGCATGACCGCATCGTGGAGCGCGGGCGAAGTGACGCGCGATGCCCGCCCGCTGACGCTGGAACTGGAAGGCGGCTACCGTTCGCGGCTTGCCGGGAAGCTGGGCGATACCGTGGCGAACTTTGAAGACGGGGACCAGTTCCGCCTGACGCCCGATTCCATGAAATCGGGCTGGACCGCCGAAGCGCGCGTGCTGGCGGGCGGGATGGACTATACCTGGCAGCTGGCAGGCGGGGCCGAGCAGATTCAGGGCACTGTCGATTATTCGGTGCGCGGATCGCTGAGCATCGCGTTTTGATGAGATGCGGGGGCGGCTGGCGCTGCCCCCGCTGTTTTTCATGTTACGCCAGCGCATTGGCCTTGGCGATGGCGGCATAGACCGCAGCGCTGGGCTTTGGCGTGCGCACGAAGGTTACCGGATCGACCGAGGCCAGCCCGAATTTGGGCTTGTACCCGAAGATCCATTCGAAGTTGTCTATAAGCGACCAGTGGCAATAGCCAAGGACAGGCAAGCCCTGGTCCATCGCCTGTTTCAGGCCAGCGAGCGCAGCTGGAATGAAGGCGGCGCGCACGGCATCGCTATCGGTGCCGACGCCATGTTCGGACACCAGCACCGGGCGTCCGGTTGCGGCGTGGGCATAGCGCACAGCGCCGGCAAGCGAGCCGGGCCAGACTTCGGCCCCGCCCCAGTTGACCGTTGCGCCAGCGGGCGCAGCAACGCGGCCCTTGGCATCCCACATGGCGCGTTCGTAGTTCTGCACGCCGATGAAATCATCCGCTTTGGCAAGGTCGAGCCATGCGCCGTAAAGTTCTGCGCGAATGCGATCACGGATCGAATTGCGGCCAACCGCCTGATCATCGAGCATGGCGAGCGACACGCCGACGGGCAGATCGGGGCGCACCGCCTTGATCGCCGTGCGGGCGGCAGCATGGGCGGCGAGCAGGCCTTTCTGCAAATCGGGCAGGTCTTCGATTCCCGCGACGTTGGCGCAGACAAAGCGCTTTACGCCGAGGCGGCGGGCGGCGGTTTCGATGGTGCGCTTTTGCATGTCCCACACCGGCGGGGGGAGCATCGGTTTGAGGATCAGCAGGATGTTGGGTTCGTTCAGCGTGATGACCGAATGCATCACATCGCCCATCGCCTGCGTGACGCGGGTGCAATAGCGGGCAAACAGTTCGGTGCTTTCCGGGCTCGTCCAGCCCCCTTGCGCGCTGAACCAGAGCGGCGCGGTGAAGTGGCTGTAGGTGACAATCGGGGCCAGCCCGCGCGCCCGGCAGCCTTCGATCACGCGGCGGTAGTGGGCGAGCATCGCCTGGCTGAAACGCCCTTTCTCAGGTTCGATGCGCGCCCATTCAATGCCGAAGCGGTAGCTGTTCAGGCCCAGATCGCGCGCAAGATCAAGGTCGCGTTCCCACAACAAGAAACTGTTGGCCGCATCGCCCGATGGCTCGGCAAAGATGGTGGGCTGCTGGTTTTCCAGAAACCACAGGTCCGAGGAGGTATTGTTGCCCTCAATCTGGTGCGGTGCGGTGGCCGCGCCCCACAGGAAGCCCGACGGGAAAGCTTTGGAATCGGCTTTGCCCTGCGGTGTGCGGGCGATGGCGGGCGTTGCGGCCAGTGCCATGCCCCCGGCAAGGGCGGTGCGGCGATCAAACATGAACTCTCCCGTAGAAATGCTTTGATTCCATCGTATCGGATTTTGTCCATCACGAGAAATAGCATATTGTCGGCCTGCCATCGCCTGAGCCTATGCATCGCAACCGCCAAACCTAACGGCCATTGTCATGGGCATGACAGGACTGTTGTGTGGGAGTCAGCCCCGCCAAAGCGCATTGTCACCCCGTAGCCGCCAACACGATGCGGCAGGTTTATCGAGGGGTGTCGGTCATGTTTCGCAAGATCAGGTTTATCGCTTCTGTTGCCCTTGCCGCAGGTCTGCTGGGGGGCATTCCGATGGCTGCACAGGCAGCCGACAAGGAACCACCGGTAACGCTCACCAAGTGTGACAAGGCCATCGGGTCAGTCGCGCTGGTGGATGGCGATACGCAGGGGTGGACCAAGTATGGCCTCAGTTCCCCGCGTGAGCTGATCGCCGCGATGGCGCGTGAATCCGGTTGCTTTACCCTGCATGATCCGGCCAGCGGCAAGCCTGCCACGTTCCTGATGAACGTGATTGCGGGTGACAAGGAAGAGGTCGACAAGTCCATCGAGACGGCCAAGGGCGTGGCGATGGAAGGGCTTGTGCGGTCTGGCGCGGCCAGCGGCCTGATCCGTGGCGTTCCGGGTGCGGGCGCGATGATGGGCATGTTCGGCGGCTTTGGCGGCAAAAAGAAGGTTGTGGCCGCCGGCATCCGCCTGATCAGCCCGGCCAGCGGGCAGACCGTCGCGCAAGGGGCTGGCGAGGTGAAGAAAACCTCGATCTCGTTTGGTGGCGCAGGCGGCACGATTGGCGCTGTGGCCAATGGCGCAACCGGCGCGGCCTATGCCGGGAGCAAGGACGGGCAGATGCTGATTGAGGCCTTCATCAAGGCGTTCAACGGCGTTTCGGCCCAAGGCCCGGCGCTTGCCTCGATGGTCCCGGCGGCGGCGGCTGCCCCTGCCCCATCGGCTTCGGCTGTGACCGCTGTCGATACCAAGATGTTCGCTTCGGCCGATACCAAGTCTGCAACGCTCCGCACCGTGCGCGCCGGAACCGCTCTCACCCCCACCGGGCAGCGCACGGGTCTTTTGATCGAGGTCAGTGACAGCTTTGGCACAAAAGGCTGGGTCTCGGTTGAGGACATGCGCTGACTTTCGCGAGAAACTGAGCAGTTGCAAGACCACCGTCCGGCGTGAATAGATCACGTCGGGCGGTCTGGTCTGCGGAATGGATCACGCCGGGGTGCAAGGCTGATGGGCAATCTGAACATCCTCTATGTCGAGGACGATCCACGCGCAGCGGACGCGGTGCAGGCGCTGATCTGCGCCGATGGGGACCGGCTGGCGTGGGAGCAGACCGGCACGGCAGGCCTGCAACGGGCCGGAGCAGAGCCGTTTGACGTGATCATCCTTGACCGGATGCTGCCCGATCTTGATGGGCTGACCATCGTATCGCGCCTGCGCGCCGCGGGCGTGGGCACGCCGGTGCTGATGCTGAGTGCGCTGGGGCGCAGCGAAAACCGGATCGAGGGGCTGGATGCCGGGGTGGATGACTACCTTGCCAAGCCTTACGAGCCGCAGGAACTGGTGGCGCGGGTGCGGGCACTGCACCGGCGGGCGGCAGGCGCGGTGCATGGGGCGGTGATCATCTACGGCGCGTTCGAATGCCATGTGAAAGCGCGCACCGGATTTCGTGGCGGCAAGCACATCCCGCTGTCCCCGCGCGAATTTGCGCTGTTCCGCTATTTCATGGAAAACGCGGGCGAAACGGTGACGCGCGAAATGCTGCTGCGCGATGTGTGGAACATGAACTTCGATCCGCAGACCAACGTGGTAGACGTGAACATCGGGCGGCTGCGGCGCAAGCTGGAGGACGGCTTTGCCGCACCCGCGCTGGAAACCATCTGGGGCGCGGGATACCGGCTGACGAGAGGGGAATGAGCGCAGCACGGCCCTTGCGGCGCGGCAAGCGCTCGATCTTCGGACAGTTTACCGCTGCGGCCATCCTGATTGCAGTGATTGCGGTGGTGGTGCTGTTTGCGGTGACCACGATAACCGTGCAGCGCCAGACACGCGCCTCGCTGTCCGCCACGGTTTCAACCGATCTGGCAGGGCTGATCGACATATACGCCACCGGCGGGCGCGAAGAATTGTTGCGCCGCGTGGCGGACCGGCAGGCGGTGGTAAGCCTTGATGCGCGGCGATCACACTATCTGCTGGCGAATGCGGCCGGAAAGCCGCTGGCGGGGGATCAGCCGCGCTGGCCGCAGATCAATGCTGCGCGTTCGGAACAAGGGTTCATCACGCTGGCCGATGGCACAGCGGTTTATGCCCAAGGAGCCATGCTGGCGCCCGATCTGCAACTGCTGGTGGCGCGCGAATATCAACGCGATCGTGCGGCGCTGGTCGTGCTGTCCGCCGCGTTTCTGGGTGTAGGCGCGGCGATTGTGGGGGCGGTGGCGCTGGTGGCGTGGATCACCGCGCGGCATCTGGCCCGGCGCATGAACGCGGTGAACGCAGCGCTGGGGGCCGCCGCTGATGGCCGTGCGGCCAGCTTTCCCGCTCGCCAGCGCGGGGGCGACGAGATTGACGAGATGGCAGGCCACGGTACGCGGTTGCTGGCACGGCAGGCGCAATTGCTGAAAGCCTACAAGCAGGTTTCCGAACATGTGGCGCACGAGATCCGCACGCCGCTGATGCATCTGGATAATCGGCTGGGCGCGGTGATGAAGGAACGACCCGAACCGCCGGGCGGACCGCTGGCCCATGCGCGCGAGGACATTCGCGGCATTGCCACGATGCTCGATTCGCTGCTCGACATTGCCTCTGCCGAAAGCCGCAGGGGCGATCTGGCGGGGCTGGCAGAGCTGGATCTAAGCGCGCTGCTGACCGGTCTTGCCGAACTGTATGAGGCAAGCGCAGAGGAAAGCGGCCTTACGTTCGAAACTGCCATCGCGCCGGGTGTGACCATGCTGGGCGAGCGCATGCAGATCACACGGCTTGTCTCAAACCTGCTCGACAATGCGATAAAGTATGTGCCCGAAGGCGGGCATGTGCGGCTGACGCTTTCCCCCGGCCCGCGCGTGACGGTGGAGGACGATGGCCCCGGCATCCCGCGCGATCAACATGAGCGCATCTTCCAGCGCTTTGCCCGTGCCACGCTGCCCGGTGAGAAGCCAGGCCACGGCCTTGGCCTCGCGCTGTCCCGCGCCATTGCGCAGCGCCACGGCATGCTGCTGCGGCTGGGCGATGGTCCAACCGGCGCGCAATTCATTCTGGAGCCTGCACCATGACGATGAAACCAATAGCGCTGTTCACACTTGCCGCGCTGCTGGGTGGTTGCATGGCTGGCACGTCCGCATCGGCGGAACGGTCGCTTCCCGCAGCGACAGAACGTGCCGAAGCCGTGGCGCAATTGCTGGCGCAGGCTGATGCGGCGCAGGGCCAGCCGCAGCGCCTTGGCACGCTGATCGCCACGCTTGATGCGATGGGCGCAAAGCCGCTTGAAGGTTCCGCCGATCCCGTGGCGCAATGGCGCGCGCAGGCCGAAATGCCCAATTCGCCGCCCTATCGCGGGCGTGTGCTTGGCCCTGCCTACAAGGCTGGGAAGCTGAACCCCGGCGCAACGGTCCGCCTGCCGCAATTGTTCGACGGGGGCCGCGCGGCGCGGGTGGCCGTGGCGACGCCCGACAAGGCCCCGCTCGATTTCACGGTGCTTGACCGCGAGGCCAAGCCGGTCTGCCCTCCCGCCAAGGCGCGCAGCCGCGAATGCAGCTGGACCCCGCTGTTCAGCGGCAGGTTCGAGATCGTGCTGAGCAATACATCGAGCAATGAGGCGGGATACTACCTCGTCATCGACTGAGCGATGGCCGCTGCTTCCACCGGCGTATCGACCGGTTCGTTGCGGTCCTTGCGTTCGGAATAGCGATCGACCAGCTGGTCTGCGTGCGGACGCAGGAGCACGGTGAAGCGCACCAGTTCTTCCATCACATCCACGATGCGGTCGTAATAGGCTGATGGCTTCATCCGCCCGGCCTCGTCAAACTCCTCATAGGCTTTGGCCACGGACGACTGGTTGGGGATCGTGAACATCCGCATCCAGCGGCCAAGGATGCGCAAGGTATTGACGCTGTTGAACGATTGCGAACCGGCGCAAACCTGCATGACCGCAAGCGCGCGCCCCTGCGTGGGACGCAGGCCCTTGTACGCAAGTGGCAGGTGATCGATCTGCGCTTTCATGATGCCGGTGATCTGGCCGTGGCGTTCCGGGCTGCACCAGACTTGCGCCTCTGACCACAGCGCATGTTCGCGCAGTTCATGCACGGCGGGGTGATCGTCGCCCTTGACCTGATCGGGCAATGGCAGATCGAACGGATCGAAAATGCGCGTTTCGCACCCGAAGAACTGCAGCAAGCGGGCCGATTCCTCCACAGCGAGCCGGGAGAACGACCGGTCCCGCAAGGAGCCATAGAGCAACAGGACACGCGGCGGGGGATCGAGCGCGCCCAGCCCGAGGGCAGGTTCGCGATGGGCGTATTCGGGCTTCAGCGCGGGCAGATGGTCGGCATCTGTCAGCGTGCGCAGGCGCGTGAAATCGGCGGAATTCATGCGCGGTTGTCCGCTGGAACCGTATCGGGAAACCAGCGCCGCCCGAACCAGAAGGCGACGTTGACCAAGAGGATCAGCACCGGCACTTCCACCAGCGGGCCGATCACTGCGGCAAAAGCAACCGGTGAGGCAAGGCCGAAGGCCGCAATGGCCACCGCAATCGCCAGTTCAAAATTGTTGCCCGCAGCGGTGAAAGCCACGGCGGTGGTGCGCGGATAATCGCTGGCGATCAGCTTGCCCATGAAGAAGCTGATGCTGAACTGCACCACGAAGTAGATCGTCAGCGGAATGGCGATGCGCAGGGCGTCCCCCGGCAGCGTGACGATTTCGTTGCCCTTCAGGCTGAACATGGCAACGATGGTGAACAGCAGCGCGACCAGCGTGATCGGGCCGATTTTCGGCAGGAAAGTCCGCTCGTACCATTCCTCGCCCTTGGCTTTTGCCAGCCATTTGCGGGTGAGGAACCCGGCGAGGAACGGGATGCCAAGATAGATCAGCACCGCTTCGGCAATGGTCCAGAAGCTGACATCGATCACGCTGCCTTCCAGACCGAACAATGGTGGCAGGAACGACAGGAAAAACCACGCATAGAGGCTGAAAAACAGGATCTGGAAGATCGAATTGAACGCGACCAGTGCGGCAACATACTGGTTGTCACCTTTGGCCAACTGGTTCCAGACGATGACCATAGCGATGCAGCGGGCAAGGCCAATCAGGATCAGCCCGGTCATGTATTCGGGCTTGTCGCTGAGGAAGATGACGGCCAGCGCGAACATCAGCACCGGGCCGATGATCCAGTTCTGAATCAGTGAAATCGCCAGCACGCGCTTGTCCTCAAACACGCGCGGCAGTTCATCGTAGCGCACGCGCGCAAGGGGCGGGTACATCATCAGGATCAGGCCGACGGCGATGGGGATATTGGTGCTGCCCCATGACAGGCTGTCGATGGCCGCAGGCAGCCAATCGAAAGCCGAAGCCAGCCCGACGCCAAGCGCCATCGCGAGGAATATCCACAAAGTAAGATAGCGGTCGAGGAACGACAGGCGTTCGCGCTGGGGCTGATCGGTCATGGTTGTTCCTTGCGTCAGTTGCCGACGCGATTGCCTGCGGCGTCCACCACCCGTTCACCGTCTTCCTTGGCAAAGGCGGCGCGCTGTGCCGCCGGGATCAGATCGAGCACTTCTTCCGAAGGACGGCACAGCTTTACGCCAAGCGGCGAGACTACCAGCGGGCGGTTGATCAGCACGGGATGTGCCATCATCGCATCGATCAGGTCCGCATCTGTCAGATCGGGGTTGCTCAGGCCAAGATCGGCAAAGGGCGTGCCTTTTTCTCGCAGCAGCGCACGCGGGCTGATACCGGCGCGCGCGATCAGGCTTTCCAGCAAGGCGCGCGATGGCGGCGTTTTCAGGTATTCCACCACGTGCGGTTCGATCCCGGCGTTGCGGATCATCGCCAAAGCGTTGCGCGACGTGCCGCATTCGGGGTTATGGTAGATCACGATGTCGGTCATGCTTGATGCTCCGGTGCGGGGGTTCACGCAGGGTTGCAAGTGATGGTGCCGAGCAGATCGGCACACATTTCGGGCGCGCCCTGGCAGCAATCCTGCATCAGGAAAGCCAGCAACCGGCGCATTCCGGCAAAATCGGTGCGGTAATGGATGAGGCGGCTTTCCCGCTCAGACTGGACCAGCCCGGCGCGTTCCAGCGTGGCCAGATGATGCGACAGGGTGGAAGGCGGCACGCCCAGATGTTCGGCGATAGCGCCAGCAATCATGCCATCAGGGCCTGACTGAACCAGCAACCGGAACACGGCCAACCGCGTCTCATGCGCCAGCGCGCCAAGCGCATCGACGGCCCAATCCTGCGGTTCAAGATCGCTCATCACACCACCTTTCGAGAAGTATGGAAATATCATGACAAACAGATGCGTCAAACGGTAATTCGAAAGAAGTCGAATTATGCTTGGTTGCTGTCCGGCTATTTCGGGTAGGTTGGGGAATGCGCTCTCAGCGCTTTTCCCGACGGTCCGCAGATGTTCGTGCGACAGTTTCTGGAGGCCCGAGCCGGAATCGAACCGGCGTAAACGGATTTGCAATCCGGTGCGTAACCACTCCGCCATCGGGCCTCGATCGCAGGTGTCTTGCGTGGTTCGGGGCGGTTAGCCGGAACGGGGCGGTGTCGCAAGTGGTTCTTGCGCCGGGTTCAGGTGGTTGGGGCGAAAGTCAGGCGGCGCTTGGTGGAGTCGACTGTTTCGAGGCGCAAGTCCAGGCGCTGGCCGGGGGTGGCATTGGGGATCTTGGCACGGGCGACCACCGGCAGATCAATCAGTTGAACGCGGGCCGAATCGCCATCGGCGTCGGTGATGCAGGCGGCGAAGTGTTCCCCGTTGCGGCCGTGGAGCATGACAGTTTCGGCAAGGTCGATCACCGCGCGTTCGATCTGCCCGGATAGCGCGCCGGATCGGGCCATGACGGTGGGCAGGCGCTGGAAGGCGTCTGCGACTTCTGCAGGGACGGGCTGGCCTTGGACGACGGCGAGAGTGGCGCGGATCACATAGCGGTCTGCCAGACGGCGCAACGGGGCGGTGGCGTGGACATAAGTGGCGGCGATGGCTTCGTGCCACGGTGTTTCGCCCGCTATCCACGGTGCGTAGCCTGCGCCGTTGCCGGCGCGGCGGACGGCGAGCATGAAGGCGGCGTGGTGCGGGTTCGTCTGATTGAGGCGGCGTTCGAGTGACTTCAATTCTTCGCCATGCTCCCACGCGATGCCCAATCCTGCGGCAGTGGTGCGCAGGCGGGACACGGCGCGCTGGTCCGGCCCGGCCATGACGCGGAACAGGCCGGTGCCCGCCTGATGCAGTGCATCGGCGATGGCGAGGTTTGCCGAGAGCGACATGGCCGCATTGCGGCGTTCGGATGGCAGCAGCGGGCGGAAGGCGAGCGCATAGCGGCCATCGCCCAAGGCTTCGACTTCCTGTTCGGGTGGATCGACGCGGGCGGCCCCGCGCGACGCTTCAGCCGCATTCACGCGCCGGGCGTATTCGCCGAAGGCGGGTGGGAGATCGGCGTCCTGCACCGCATCGTAGGCGAGCTTGGCGTGGCTGCGGATCAGCGCGCGTTCGGCGTGGTCGAGCCGTGCGGTGCCATCGGGGGCGAGGCGGACTGTGAATACCACCGCCGGGCGCGGGCCATCGGGCAGGAGGCTGGCGGCGCGTTCAGACAGGACCGGGGGATAGAGGCCGGCCTTGCCATCGGGAAGGTACAGCGTCTCGCCGCGCTTCCACGCTTCGGCATCGACTGCATCGCCATCGTCCACAAACCATGTGACATCAGCGATGGCATAGTGGAGGATCAGGTCTGCGCCCGATTGTTCGATCCACAGGGCCTGATCGAGGTCGGTGCTGCTGGCGGGATCGAGCGTGACGAAGGGGATAGCGGTGCGGTCAACATGCGCCGTGGGCGCACGCTGCGCAGACGCCTCAGCCACGGCCAGCACTTGCGGCGGGAAGCCCTGCGGCACTTGGTACTGCTGGCGGATCGCGGCGAGGCCAGCGGTGAGCGCGCCGGACGGATCGTGTATGGCCTTCATGCTGGCAGGCTTAGCAGCAGATCACGGATCGACAAATTCTGCTGGCCGCTTTTCCATTCCGGCGCGCACGGCTTCCATCTGGTTCTTCGAATACATCAGTTCGTGCTGGGCGATGGATTCAGCCATCAGCACTTCGTCCACGGCCATATCGGGCGTGCGGTTGGAGAGCATCTTTGCGCCGCGCACAGCGGTGGGGCTTTTGGAGGCGATGTCCTGCGCCAGAGCCATCGCATCGGCCAGCGGATCAGCGCTGACGTGGGTGGCGAAGCCGAAGCGGACGGCTTCCTCGCCCGAAAATTCGCGGTGGGTGTAGGTCAGTTCGCGCAGCACATCATCGCGCACGTTGCCGCGCCACAGCACGTATCCGGCCATGTCGGGCACGAGGCCCCATTTGACTTCCATCACCGCCAACCGCGCGTCAGGCGCGATGAAGCGCACGTCCGCGCCGCTGGCGACTTGTAGGCCGCCGCCGAAGCACACGCCGTGGACGGCGGCGATCACTGGCATGGGCAGCTTGCGCCATACCATCGCCGCCTGTTGTGCTCGGTTGGCGTTGCCGTGGGTGCGCTCGGCCAGGCCACCTTCACCCCAGCGATCCGCCTGCCCCATGCTCGACAGGTCCAGCCCCGCGCAGAACGAGCGGCCCGCGCCCGACAGCACCACTGCACGCACGCCACGTTCGGAATGGAGATGGTGCCCGGCGACGATGATGGCTTCGAACATCGCATCGTCGAGTGCGTTCATCTTGTCTGCCCGGTCCAACAGGACGTGGGCGACATGGTCTTCGACGGTGATGGAAACGCGCTCATGGAAGTTCATCGGGGGCATCCGCTCATTGTTTGTTGCAAGCCAAGGTGCCTCACCAGATGCTGCCGGTCCAGTGTCCACTTTTGACGGATGGCACGAACGGAAACGGCCCTCCCCGCGCTGGCGGAAAGGGCCGTCACTTCAATCAGATGTGGCGCGTCAGGCAGCCGAGGAATTGACGCCCATCGACTGCAGGTAGCGCTTGATATTGCGTGCGGCCTGGCGGAGGCGCTGCTCGTTCTCGACCATAGCGATGCGCACGTAGCCTTCGCCATCCTCGCCATAACCGACGCCCGGGGCGACCGCGACTTCGGCGTGGGTGAGGAGCTGCTTGGAAAATTCGAGGCTGCCGAGGTGCATCAGCGCGGGCGGCAAAGGTGCCCATGCGAACATCGACGCCTTGGGGCTGGGGATGTCCCACCCCGAACGGCCAAACGCCTCGACCATCACATCGCGGCGCTTCTGATACAGTTCGCGGTTCTTCTGGACGATGTCCTGCGGGCCGTTGAGCGCGGCGCAGGCAGCGGCCTGAATCGGCGTGAACGCGCCGTAATCGAGGTAGGACTTCACCCGCTTGAGCGCGGCGATCAGGCGCGGATTGCCGACCGCAAAGCCGACGCGCCAGCCCGCCATCGAGAACGTCTTGGACATCGAGGTGAATTCCACCGCCACGTCCTTTGCGCCCGGAACCTCAAGGATCGAGCGGGTGGGATTGCCGTCAAAATAGAGTTCGGAATAGGCAAGGTCCGACAGGATCCAGACCTTGTTTTCCTTCGCCCACGCAACCAGCCGTTCGTAGAAGGCCAGATCGACCGTTTCGGCCGTCGGGTTCGACGGATAGTTGACGATCAGCACCGAGGGGCGCGGCACCGAATACTTCATCGCGCGATCAAGCGAATCCCAATAACGCTCGTCCGGCGTGGTTGGCACCGAGCGGATCGTGGCCCCGGCAATGATGAAGCCGAAGGTGTGGATCGGGTAGCTGGGGTTGGGCGCGAGCACCACGTCACCGGGCGCGGTGATGGCCGTGGCAAGGCTGGCGAGGCCTTCCTTCGAACCCATCGTCATCACCACTTCGGTTTCCGGATCAAGGTCCACATTGAAGCGGCGGCCATAGTAATTGGCCTGCGCCTTGCGGATACCGGGAATGCCCGACGAGGCCGAATAGCCGTGCGCATCGGGCTTGCGCGCCACTTCGCACAGCTTGTCGATCACGTGATCGGGCGGCGGCAGATCGGGGTTGCCCATGCCGAGGTCGATGATGTCCCTACCGGCGGCGCGCGCGGCGGCCCGCATGCCGTTGACTTCGGCAATGACGTAGGGCGGCAGGCGCTTCATGCGGTAGAATTCTTCGTCCACGGTTGAATACTCATCGAAAAGGCGCGGCAAGATCGCCGCAAAATGGCCCTTACGCGAAATGCCTGCGTGTGGAAACTCTGCTCTCGCATTGAAGCCGTGGACCAGATCAGGGCTAACAAGCTGTCACATGGCGTGTATAGATTTACGAGAAACAGCCATGACGTAGCGGCGGGGGATGCACATGACGGACAAGACAATCACCGATTCGGTCGTGTTCGAGGATCTGTTTCGGCAGCAGGGAGAGGCCATGCGCGCCATGTTTGCGCCGATGGTGCCGGGTGCCGAAGGCATGAGCGCCGATCCTGCCGACTTGCAGCATTGGGCCATGTCAGCGGCCAAGCTTCAGAAGATGTGGCTGGATTTCAGCGCTGAACAGGCCGGCCACATCGAACCAATGCTCAGCCGGTTTGGGGACATCGGCAAATGGACGCAGACCTTCATGGCAATGGCCGGGCAGATGCCGATTGCCCATGCCGAAACCCAGACCAAGCTGTGGAACGAGAGCATGGCGCTGTGGGGTGCAGTGATGGGCCAGTTCATGGGCGGCACGAAGGCCGAATCAGAAAGCCCCGCCCTGCCCCGCAACGACCGCCGCTTTGCCGACAAGCGCTGGCGCGAACAGCCAGCCTTTGCGCTGATCCACCAGACCTACCTGTTGCTGGCCGAACGGATGCAGCAGATGGCCGAGGAAACGCAGGGCCTTTCGCCCGAGCGCAAGGAGCAGTTGCGCTTTGCCACCAAGGTGGTGACCGATGCGCTGTCGCCGGCCAACTTCCCGCTGACCAACCCCGTGGTGATTGAGCGGACGATGGAAACGCGCGGCGAAAATCTGGTCAAGGGCGTGGAGCACCTGCTGGACGATCTGCGCAAGGGACAGCTTACCCACACCGATCCCAATGCGTTCGAACTGGGCCGCAACATTGCGATGACGCCGGGCAAGGTGGTGCATGAAACGCCGCTGTTCCAGCTGATCCAGTACACCCCAACCACCGATGAGGTGTTCGAAACGCCGCTGCTGATCTTCCCGCCGTGGATCAACCGGTTCTACATTCTCGACCTCAATCCGCAGAAGAGCTTCATCCGCTGGGCGGTGGAACAGGGGCTGACGGTGTTCGTCGTCTCGTGGAAATCGGCCGATGCATCGATGGCCGACGTGGTGTGGGACGATTACGTTCGCGCGCAGATCGAGGCGATAGGCCATGTCCGGGCGCGGTTGAAAGTCCCTGCCGTCAACACCATCGGCTATTGCGTGGCCGGCACGACATTGGCAGCGACGCTGGCCGTGCTGGCGCGGCGGGGTGAGGCCGACAAGGTGGCCAGCGCCACGTTCTTTACCGCGCAGGTCGACTTCGAAGACGCAGGCGAACTGCGCAACTTCATTGATGACGGCCAGCTCAAGATGCTCGAAAGCTTCTCGAACGACGGCTATCTTGATGGGCGCTACATGGCAGCCACGTTCAACGCACTGCGCGGCACGGACCTGATCTGGAACTACGTCATCAACAACTACCTGCTGGGTGAGGCTTATCCGGCGTTCGACCTGCTTCACTGGAACGGTGACACCACCAACCTGCCGTCCAAATGGCACAAGTCTTATCTATGCGACCTCTATCGCGACAACCGGCTGGTCGTTCCCGATGCGATGGTGGTCGACAATACGCCAGTGGATCTGCGCCGCATTGCAACACCCTGTTACATCCAAGCCGGGCGGGAGGATCATATTGCACCGGCGAACAGCGTGTGGAAGCTGACCCGGCATTTGTCGGGATCATGGCGGTTCGTTCTGGCAGGGTCGGGCCATATTGCAGGCGTGGTCAACCCGCCGTCGTCGGGCAAGTATCAGTACTGGTTGAACCCGTCCTCCCCCGACACGCTTGATGCGTTCATCGCCGGAGCGACGGAGACAAAAGGGAGCTGGTGGCCAGACTGGATCGAATGGATTGCCGCACAGGCAACTGCGCACGTTCCGGCGAAAGGCAAGCGCGTGCCGGGCGGTAAGGGTGACAAGGTGATCGAGGATGCACCGGGACGATACGTCCGCAGCCGCTGATCGCATCCAGTCCGTTATGGCTTCATTTCCAATATTGTGCAGTGCACAATATTCTTGACATTATCGCGCCGATTCCTATTTTGTGCAGTGCAGCAAGAGTGGAGAGATCCTTTTTCTCACCGGATTTGCTGAGCAGGAGTCGCGATGATGGCTGATGAAACGATGGCCGACGAAATGAAGGACAGCACCGTCCAACCCGCCCCCGTGGTGGAAGAAGCCGCAGTGCTGCCAGAAGCTCGGGCAATCGAAGCTGTCACACCCGTCGTTGAAGCACCGCGCAAGCCGGAGAAGCCCAGCAAGGCTCCGGTGAAGAGCGTGCCAGCCGCCAAGGCTGCCACCGCCAAAACGATGGAAGTTGCCGCGCCTAAGGCCAAGCCTGCAAAGGCTGCTGCCAAAGCCCCTGCCAAGACAAAGCCGGTGAGCAAGCCGGTCGAAAACGAACCCAAGGCGCGCAGTGCCAAGCCCCCCGTGGCTGCCGCACCCGTGCCTGCGGTGAAGCCCGCGACCAAGCGTCCTTTCACCGCCACCCCCCGCGTGAAGCAAAACAGCGCCGCCCCCAAGACAATGACGGCGCCCAGAAAGGAACTGTTCGCAATGGCTACTACCTCAACCGAAATCACCGAAAAGATGACCGCTGCGTTCAAGGACGCTCAGGACAAGGCCAAGGTCGCTCTTGAAAAGAGCCAGGCCGCGTTTGGCGATGCCGGCACTTTTGCCAAGGGCAACGTCGAAGCGATCGTTGAATCGTCAAAGATCTTTGCTTCGGGCCTGCAGGAAATGACCAAGGGTTATGTTGCAGAAACCAAGTCGGTTTTCGAAATCATGACCGCCGACGTCAAGGATCTGACCACGGTCAAGTCGCCCACCGAATTCTTCGAAAAGCAGTCGGCCCTGATGCGCAAGAACTTCGACGCTGCGGTTGCCGCCAGCTCGAAGAACAGCGAAGCCATGCTGAAGCTTGCGAGTGAGGCGTTCCAGCCGATCTCGACTCGCGTCAGCCTCGCGGTCGAAAAGATCAAGCACGCTGCCTGATCCGGTTGCGCTGATCCTGCATCAGCACCGCCTGTAAGGTTCGTGTGCTGCTGCTGACACGCTACAACGAAGGCCGCGCGGCACTGCTGCGCGGCCTTTGCTTTTTATGGTCAAACCAGCCAACGCGTTGAGATGCAGCTTTTGCGCCACACATTGCCGCCCTGCCCGCTTGTGCCTCTTGTGATTACGCGCGCTGAGTGCGATATTGTGATCGATCATGCGAACCGCTAGCTGCTTCCTGCCGGACAAGTCCGCGCTACCGCCTTGTGCAAGTGCCCTGCGCTGCGCGGGTGACGATGATACACGCGGCGCCGGGCGCGATAATGGCGGCGACGATCAGGTTGGCATTGCCACCAAAACCCGCGCAAAGCCCAAAAAGCCCAGCCAATTCAAAGTGCTGATGCTCAATGATGATTACACCCCGATGGAATTCGTGGTGATGGTACTCAAGCGCTTCTTCCACATGGATCTGGAACAGGCGACGCGGGTCATGCTCCACGTCCACCAGCGCGGCGTCGGCGTGTGCGGCATATTCCCTTATGAAATTGCCGAGACCAAAGTGAATCAGGTCATGGACTTTGCCCGGCAGAATCAGCACCCGCTGCAATGCACGCTGGAAAAAGCCTGATTCTTCAATTCACCTGAGCAGCGTCTGCTTCGATTGATTGACGCGCCAGCGCCCGCATAAGGGCAGCAAGCCACGCCATCGACAGGCTTCGAGCAGCGCGCGAGTGGGCTGCACCTCCGCCCTGCAGGATCACCTGTGCCACATATTGCCCATCTGCCAAACGTCCGCCGGAATAGATGGCATTGCGGGGTATCAAGGCCACTGCTGCACTTTCAAAAGCGCCGGAATCCGCCAGCAGAGCGACCCATTGCCGGGCAGCGCGTTGCATGGCTGCACTTGTCTCGGGACCGAAATCAAGTTCGTCGATAACTTTTTCAAATCCGGCGCGCTGATCGGTGGCTGCCAGATTTTCGCACCAATCTGCCAGCGCGTGAAGCTTTTCAGCATCGGAAGGTTCGCTCGTCAGTCGGCTCCACCAGAACTTGTGCCCCTTTTCCCCACCCATGCTTCAATCTCCCCGCCAGCGCCCACTGGCTTGGAAAGCCTACAACCTGAGTGGGGATTTTTCTATAACTTTAGTTATTCAACACAATGGCAGAATGCCTTTTCCCTTCCCCGGATCAAGACTTGCCGCTAGGCCTTCGGCTCGCTCACGAGCGGTTAACGTAGTCTCGTCGATGCCCTCGCAAGCTCAAGCGGGGCCACAGGAACCGCCATCGTGGAACATATTGCCCCCGAATCCGCTGAACTGCCCGAGTACGCTGAACCGAAAGCCCCGCCGATTTCCTCAACCGACATCATGGCCCTGATCCCGTGAAATTCTTCACTGCCATCGACCGCTATATCGCCCGGCTCGTGTTCGTGCCGATGCTGTCGGTCTTCGTGCTCGCCGCATCGCTGCTGATCCTCGACAAGATGCTCAAGCTGTTCGATTTCGTGGCGACCGAAGGCGGGCCGATCAGCGTCGTGTTCAAGATGCTGGCAAACCTCCTGCCCGAATATGCCAGCCTTGCCATCCCGCTTGGCCTGATGCTGGGCATTCTGTTTGCCTTCCGCAAGCTGGCGACAAGCTCGGAACTGGACGTGATGCGGGCGGTGGGCCTGTCCTACACCCGCCTGCTGCGTGTGCCCTACATGTTCGCGATTGGCCTTGCCGCGCTGAATCTGGTGATCGTCAGCTATCTCCAGCCGCTTTCGCGCTATTACTACGAAGAGTTGCAGTTCGAACTGCGCTCAGGCGCGCTGGGTGCCTCGATCAAGGTGGGGGAATTCAACTCGTTGCAGGATCGCACCGCGCTACGGGTCGATTCCAGCCGTGACGAAGGGCGCGATCTGCGCGGTATCTTTGCCCGGCTGCAAACCGAAGGCGGGCAGGTCATGGTCATCTCTGCGCGGGAAGGCCGGTTCTTTGCGAACCGTGAAAGCCCGGACACAGTGATCCTGCGGCTGACCGATGGCCAGATTGTGCAGGACGGGCCAGACATCACATCGCCCCGCGTGCTCACCTTCGCCAGCCATGATCTGCCGATAGACTTGCCCAAGATCGAAGAATTCCGCCAGCGCGGCGATGCCGATAACGAATATTTCCTGCCCGAACTGCTGCAGATCGGTTGGAGCGACCGCTACTCCGAAGAGCTGCGCGTCCAGTCGCAGGCAAATTTCAATTACCGCATCGTTGAAGTGGTGATGATGTTCCTGCTGCCGCTGCTGGCACTGGCACTGGCCATTCCGCCCAAGCGATCAACCTCGGCACTGGGCGTGTTCCTGTCGATCGTGATGGTCGTCGCCTATCACAAGGTGAACCAGTACGGGCAGGATGTGGCCAGCCTCGGGCGGGTTGATCCACTGCTGGCGCTGTGGGGACCATTCGTGCTGTTCGCGGCGCTGATCCTGTGGATGTACTGGCGCATCGCCTATGTCCCTGGCGGCCAGCCCATCGGCGCTCTGGAAACCCTGTTCAGCAAGATCGGGCGCGTGGTGCGCAAACTGTTCGAACGCAAACGCCTGCCGGATGAAGCGCCGCCGCAAGACGAGGCACCCGCCCATGCAGCTTGAATTTTTCCCCTCGCGGACATTGGCGACCTATATCGCCAAGATGTTTGCAGTGCGCATCGTGGCGGTGCTGCTGATGCTGGTGCTGGTGCTGCAGATGCTCGACCTGTTGAGCGAAAGCGGCAAGGTGCTGGCAGCCCCCGGCAATGGTCAGGGAGAACTGCTCACTTATGTCTCGTTGCGCATGCCGCAACTGGTCAGCCGGTTCCTGCCCTATTCGGTGCTGCTGGCCACGATCATCACACTGATGACGCTGAACCAGAACAGCGAGGTCATCGCGATGAAAGGTGCCGGGCTTTCCGCGCATCAAGTTCTTGCGCCACTGTTCCTCGTGGCGGCGGTGACCTCTGCGGTGACATTCGGCTTCAACGAACGCGTGGTAACCCGCGCTACGTCGACGTTAAAAGCATGGCAGAACGTAAAGTACGGGCCGATCCCGCTGGAATCGGGCACCAAGGCCAATGTCTGGCTGCAGGACGGGCCGAACATCCTGTTTGCCCGCGCCGTGGCTGGTGAAGGCAATGCCATGCGCATGGACGGGGTCAGCTGGTATCGCCGCGACCCCACTGGCATGGTGACCGAAATCGTGACAGCGCCTTCCGCAGCCTTTGCCAATCCCGGCTGGACATTCCGCAGCCCCGTGCTGTTTGACGTGCAAAGCGCGCGCAAGACGGCGCTGGGGCGCGATGCAGTCTACGCCAAAACCGTGGACCCGGTGCAGGTGCTGATCAGCCGCGTCGATGCCGATGCGGAATCGCTGGGCCAGCTCAATACCTCGCTGTCCGCCATTCGTGAGGCAGGGTTCCGCACCACCGAGTTGGAGGGCAAATGGTGGCACAAGCTGTCCGGCCCGCTTTCGGCGCTGCTGATGCCGTTGCTGGGCGCAGTCGCCGCGTTCGGCCTTGCCCGGTCTGGCCATCTGTTCGTGCGCGCGGTGATCGGCATGGCGCTGGGCTTTGCCTACTTCGTGTTCGACAATGCGGCGCTGGCGATGGGCAACTTCGGGGCCTACCCGCCATTTTTGGCGGCATGGGCACCGTTTGTGCTGTTCTTCCTGATCGGCGAGACCGTGTTGATCCGCACCGAAGAGTGATGGTTCAGCGCGCCATCATCGTGCTGCGCACCAGCCGCCCGAGCAACGGCATCAGCCCCACATAGTTCGCCTTCTCATACGTCGATCCAAGCCCTAGGTGCTTGCGCAACCTGCGATGTGCCTCGTCCAGCGAGTGATAGGGCATCGACGGAAGCAGGTGGTGCAGCGCGTGATAGCGCAGCCCCACCGGTGCCCACAGCGGCGCAAGCGCAGCGGGCGGCGGCACGTTGACCGAATCGAGGTACTGCCCGGTAACGGTCATCGCCTCGCCCTCATTCTCCCACAGATGCGCCACCAGCGTGCGAATCTGGTTGAGCAGGGCCGTGAGCGAAATGACCGCAAGGCCAATCAGCAGCGGACGCCATGAATGCGTTGCACTCCATGTCACGAGGAAGATCGCCCAGACAGATGCGCCCAGTTCTTGCCAGAACACCATGCGTGCAAAGTCACCCTCAGGCGCGCGGCGGCGGAAATCGGGGTTGATCGAAAGCGACGAAGCCCGCTCCCACACCAGCTTGCGCAACGGCGGAATCACCGCACCCAACGGCACCAGCACGGCCGAGCGGATCAGCAGGCCAATCGGCAGCAGCAACGCCGAAAGCGCGAACACCGGCAGCGACCACGGCTTCATCAAAGCCAGCGGCAGGTATTCCGGGTCTTCCGCCGTGCCATAGCGCGTGCGCGCATGGTGCAGCGTATGAACGCCTTCATACATCAGCGACGGAATCATCATCGGAATGCCGACCAGCAGGTTCCAGCCAAAGCGGAAGCCCGGCAGCGCGGTTTTGTGGATGTGCGTCAATTCATGAATAAACAGCAGCGCGCGATAGAGCGCCAATGCCGCAACTACGCCCGAGAGCGCGGCGACAAGGGGATTTTCCAGCAGGATCGCCCCTGCCAGTGCCGCATAGCCAAGCGCAGCCGACCCCAGCATGTCTGGCCAATAGATGTCGGGCCGTGCCGTAGCGATGTCGCGCGTCAGATCGACGGCAGCGCGGAGCATTTCCCGGTCATCAGGGGTTCCCGCAAGGCCGGGAGGGAGCGAGGCTGCTGCCTTGGTGGGCGCAGCAGCAAGTTCAAGCGTATCGGTCGCAATCATGCCACAAATTCCAGTATGACCCGTATCTGCCGGTTGAAACCGGCATTTTTTGCACCGCCCAGCGCCCCCACACAGCGCCACCGGCTTGACAATATGATGATGCGGAACGCAGTCCGACCTTCATTACCCGCTTACCCGCAAACAAAGGCAAGATCGTGGCCCAAGGCGAAATAATCATCACTCCCGTTTCCGGCAAGGCGGACAAGAAGGCATTCGTTGATCTGGCGTATCGTCTTAACGCAGATGATCCAAGCTGGGTGCCCCCGCTGCGGATGGAAGCCGAAGAGCTGATCACGCCGGGCAAGAACCCGTTTTTCGAACACGCAGATGTGCAGTTGCTCCTCGCCCGTCGCGGCAGTGCCGTGGTCGGGCGCATTTCCGCCCATATCGACCGGCTGGCCATCGCGATGGACCCGTCGCAGGGCATGGGTCCGGGCACCGGCAATTGGGGCCTGCTTGAAGCCGAAGACGAAGCCGTGGCGCAGGCCCTGATCGGCAAGGCCGAAGATTGGCTGCGCGCCAAGGGCATGACCCGCGTGCTTGCACCGCTGTCCATGTCAATCTGGGAAGAGCCAGGCCAACTGGTCAAGGGCTTCGACCATCCGCCCACCGTAATGATGGGCCACCAGCCAAAGCGCTATGACGATTACATCAACGCCTTGGGCTATCAGCCCGCCAAGACGCTGAACTGCTTCGATCTGGACATTACCAACGAATTTCCACCGCTGATCCAGCGGGTCATCCAGTCTGGCGAGAAAAACGCCAAAATCCGCATTCGCAAGGTTAAAAAGGCGAAGTTTGAACAGGAAGCAGCGCTGATCCTCGACATTCTCAACGATGCCTGGTCCGACAATTGGGGATTTGTGCCGTTCAGCGATGCCGAGATCATGTACGCCGGCAAGAAGTTCAAGCCGATCGTGCGCGAAGACCTTATCATGATTGCGGAATATGAAGGCGAGCCGGTGGCCTTCATGATGACCCTGCCCGATCTGAACGAAGTGTTGAAGCCGATGGGTGGCAGCCTGTTCCCGTTCAACTGGGCCAAGCTGTTGCTGTGGCTGCGCAATCCCAAGGTGCGCACGATGCGCGTGCCGCTGATGGGCGTGCGCAAGCGGCTGCAATCCTCGCGCCTTGCCAGCCAGTTGGCCTTCATGATGATCGAAACGATCCGCCGCACATCGGTAAGCCACTATGGCTCCACGCGCGCCGAAATCGGCTGGATTCTTGACGACAATCAGGGAATGAACGCCATTGCCGAGGCGATCAACAGCCAGATCAACAAATCCTACGTGATTTACGACAAGGCGCTCTGACGCGAACCCCGGAAATGAAAACCCCGGTCGGGCATCGCTGCCCGACCGGGGCCGATCACCTGAAAAAAGGCCCCCGACGTTTCCGCCGGGGGCCTTTCGGGATCGTATCACCACCGCTTGGACGGGAGGGGGGGTCTCGGCGGTGACATCCTCTAAACGAGCGCACCCTTACCCGGTTCCCTGCGCTGGAAATTTTTTTCTTCTTATTTTTCAAAGGGGATATAAGAAAATTCGAGGAATAGGACACTAAATATAAGGTCTTGGTGACGGTGACGGGGCATCGAGCCTGGCAAACCTGCGCGCCTCATCCATATCGGGAATGCGGATCGCGGACAGCGTCCAATCCACCAGCCCCAGCCGACGCAACGCCTGCAGGCTGCGGTTGGTATGCACCAGCGACAGGCCAAGCATGTCGGCGATCTGCCCCTGCGTCACGGTCAACGGTAGCAGGCCATTCGGAGCAAGCCCTGTATCCATGCCGCGCTGAACAAGAAACACGGCGAGCGCGACCATGCGTTCGCGCGCGTTGCGCTGACCAAGCGAGACAATGTGCTCCTCAAGCGCCGCCTCTTCGTGCGCCGCAAGCCAGGTCAGGTCGAACGAAAGCTGCGGCTGCTGCGCCGCAAGTTCGAAGAACCGTCCCCGCGCAAAGGTGCATAGCGTCACGCTGGTGAGTGCTTCGACAGAATGACTCATTTCCCCATCAAGCGCGGCCTGAAGCCCTATAAAATCGCCCGGGAACATGAAGTTGATGATCTGCCGCCGCCCGTCCTCAAGCAGGCGCGTGCGCATCAGCACACCCGACAGAACGGTAAACAGATGCGGCAGGCGCGCGCCTTGGGCAAAAACCTGCTCTCCTCGGGCAAAGCGCACCTCGCCCAAACGGAATGTCGCGATCCAGCCCCGCAATTCAGACTGTGGCTGGTGCAATCCGGGGCATGCTTCAAGCGGGCACGCAAGACACGGGGCACCGCCATTGCGGATCATGTGCCCCCGCACATCTTCGTCCGATCTTGCCGGAAGTTCGTCATCCCTCGCCATTTGCCCTCCTCGTCCAGCGACCCGAATCTGGCTTTCGACACCCTTTGAGATCTGGTCACGCCCGTATGTCAAAATCAATCCACCAGAGCACGACAATCGCACAGCCTTCAGCGCCTGCTATGTCAAAAGACAGGGTTTGTTCCCGAGATGTGCACTATCGCTCCCGCCGATCTTGTCGATACGACGGGCCATAAATTGGGGAATTTTCTGCAAAAACAAAGCTCTGATGGGCCGCTCGTGCTTGTAGTCGAAGATGGAATTCTTGTCGCTATGGCGATCGAGGATGCGCTGGTTGATCGTGGGATCGACGTGGCCGTCGCAACAACGTTGGCAATGGCCGAAGCACTGGTGGCTCAGCAACTGCCCGATGCAGCACTGCTGGACCTGCAATTGCCCGATGGGCTAACGCTCGATCTTGCACGGTCACTGCACGAACGCGGCTGCGCCGTGGCGTTCAGTTCGGCCTTCGACGCTGACGCAGTTCCTGCAAGTCACGGATTTGCCACACAATTCAGAAAGCCCGCATCGCCGGACCTTCTAAGCGATTGGGTCGTTGCGTCTTTGCATAGATCGTAGGATAGTTTGCAAGTTCCCGGCCGGGAACCGGATGGCCGTGTCGCGCGTTTTGGGCGCACGATACTGACCGGGAAGGGGTACGAATGTCTCTGGGTTCCAAGGTTGCCAATCAGTTGCCCTATCTGCGCCGCTATGCCCGTGCGCTGACAGGTAGCCAGTCTGCGGGCGACAGCTTCGTCCGCGCTACGCTCGAAGCCGCGCTCGCCGACGAAGAGTTGCGCGCACAAATCGGCGAAGGCCGTCCGCAACTGTATCACGTCTTCAACCGTGTATGGTCGACAGCATATGTCGAAACCACAGAACGTTCGCACGGTATGCTCGAACAACACGAAGCCGCTGCGCAAGAGCGTCTTGCCGCGATGACGCCGGCGAATCGCCAGGCGTTGCTGCTCACCACGCTCGAAGATTTCAGCATTGATGACACGGCCTATATCATGGGGCGTGATCCGGCAGACGTTGAACTGATGGTGCAGGACGCCATTGCTGAAATCGACAATGAATCCGCCACCTCGGTTCTGATCATCGAGGATGAACCGCTGATTTCGATGCAGCTTGAAGATCTGGTTCGCTCGCTCGGCCACGATGTGTGCGGCATGGCTGCCACGCGCACGCAAGCGCTGGAAATCGTGCAGCGCGAACAGCCGGGCCTTGTGCTGGCAGACATTCAGCTGGCCGATGGCAGTTCCGGGCTTGATGCGGTGGACGATATTCTGAAGCTCGGCTCCGTGCCGGTCATCTTCATCACCGCCTATCCCGAACGTCTGCTGACCGGGGACCGGCCCGAGCCCACCTACCTGATCACCAAGCCGTTTCAGGAACAGACCGTGCGCACCGCGATCAGCCAGGCGCTGTTCTTCGGATCAAGCCGCCCGCTCTGACCTCAGGCCAATCAACCATTGCATACCGAAAAGGGGCGTCAGCAATGCTGGCGCCCCTTTTTGGCGACCGGATCAACCAAACCTTGTCGGTCGCCCCTGCCTTATCGCAAAATCCCCACGTTGCCGCACCGGGATCAGCAGGGTGCAGCGCACGCCCTCCGGTTCAAAGCGCAGATCCACCGGATGGCGCAATTCATGGGCCACGATCTTTTCGATCAGTTCGGTGCCAAAGCCACGCTTGCGGCGCAGCTCGGGATTGATCTCCGGTCCCCCACGCTCGATCCATTCGATGCGCGCAACATCTTCGCCCGCCATCTCCCAACGGATCGTAACGCGCCCGCTTTCAACGCTGAGCGCACCATACTTCGCCGCGTTGGTCGCCAATTCGTGCACCGCAAGGCCCAGTGAGAGCGCATCGTTGGGAGCCAGATCGACGTCCGGACCACCCATTTCCAGATGACGCAGCACGTCTTGCGCATAAGGCGCGAGTTCTGCCTGAACCACCAGCGCCACGGGCGTCGTCCCCCAGTCCGATTGGGTCAGAAGATCGTGCGTGGCCGACAACGCGCGGATGCGCCCTTCAAGGCTGTCGGCAAAATCGCTCAAACTTGTGGCCCGGCGGCGGGTTAGCGAGATGATCGACAGCACGTTTGCCAGCGTATTCTTGACCCGGTGATTCAGCTCGCGCGTCAACGAGTTGCGGATCGACGACTGCTGCTCGAACCAGGCCAGGGCGATGCGGTCTTCCACCGCCTGCTGGGTCAACAGCCGCGCCAGCACCAGCAGCAGTGTTGCCACCAGCAACCCGAACAGCAGTGTCATCACCGACATGATCGAAAGCATCGGTGTTGCCGGAGCCTCAATCTCCAGCAGGAACCCATGCCCCGCAATGTCGAGTGGGCGATGCACGACGCGGCCGGAGTTTTCATCGGGGGCAATCGCGGCCATCGCCTTCATGCCAGACACCTTCATGCCGGACGCCTTCGTGCCGGACTTTGGCGCACCGTCCGGCGCATCGAACAGCCGCACGCCGGCCCCTTGAAGACGGCGCTCATCAATCGACGATTCCAGAAACCGCTGCGCATTGAACGGCGAATAGACATATCCGCGCAGCTTCGTCGCCGGGTCGGTCTGCCCCAGCGCGAATACCGGCATGTAGACCAGAAATCCCGGCTCCCCTGCGGACTGCCTTTCCTGCTGCAACACGACTGCGCTGGTAGCGGTCGGTTGCCCCGTGCGCTCAGCCTGGATCATTGCAGCCCGCCGCGCACTTTCGGAGAACATATCAAAACCGATAGCGCGGCGATTGCGGTCCGAATCCGGCTCGATGAACATTACCGGCACGACATGCGCCTCACCGGTCCCCGGCGCGGAGCGCACCCTGAAATCGGGCAGCCCACCGCTGCGCATGATGGCCTCTACCGTGGGCACATCGGCGCGCCGCACTTTCATCGCCCAACCAATGCCGTCAGAGCCAACGTAGCGCCCATCCAGATGCAACTGGCGGACAAACGTGCGGAACAGCGGTGCTTCAACCATCTGCTGCGTGGCAAACAGGGCCGCGCTGGAGCGCAGATAGGCCGCGTTGGCATTGGAACCACGTTCGATGCCCGAGGCGACTTCCTGCGCCACCTGGGCCATCTGCGCACGCTGGCGCTGGTCCTCTGCCCGCTCAATCGCGAACACGCTGAGCACGGTTACAGCCATCGTCAGCGCAAAGATCCCCACAGGCACCCCGCGCGGCCAACGCTCATACCACCGGGCAGTGAGCTTCTTCTGGGCAAGAAGCTTCTCCATTGCGCGCTATCCATCCTCCTGTGTTGCGGCACCGCTTGTGGCAGCGGCCTGGTTAACCGCAAAGTAGCCAACAAACACCTTCATTCCATTGCATCTTTTACCCGGCAAAGGAATTGCCGATGCGAACGTTGCAGGACGGGAACCGACCGCCCCCTATATCGTTCCTTATGCAAATCACTGTCGTTGGGACATCTGGCCGTCGGTTATCTGCCTTCTGGCTGGAGCGGCCAACCGACACCGTGTAGCAAACGCATCTGCCGCGCCTCAGCGGTCTTTCTTGTATTATCCCTGGAGGGGGAGGCGTTGACAGAGCGAATGTCGAAAGAAGATCCAATGAACCCCGGTCAACAACAGCGGAAGGGCGGCAAGTCGCACCCTCCCGAATGGGCGGACGGGCTTAAACGCCTGTACGATTCTGTGCTGGACGAACCGCTGCCCGATTCCTTTGCACAGCTGCTTGATAAGCTGGACGATCCATCCAATGGCTGAGGCGGATGTTGACATGTCGCCCCGCCCGGCCATCGATCCTGTGGCCTTCAAGCGCGAACTCACCGGCGTTATCCCGCACTTGCGCGCTTTTGCGCGTGGTCTGTGCGGTCGCCCCGATCTGGCCGACGATCTTGTGCAGGAAGCCTTGCTCAAGGCGTGGGCCGCGCAGGAACGGTTTGAACCCGGCACGTCGATGCGCGCATGGACATTCGTGATCCTGCGCAACGCCTACCTTACCGACATGCGCCGTAATCGCTTCCGCGCCGACTATGACGAGACGGTAGCGGAACGTATCCTCGTGGCTCCGGCCGCGCAGGAAGGCCCGATGCATCTTTCTGACATGCACCGCGCCCTGCTCACGCTGCCGCCTGAACGGCGTGAGGCGCTGCTGCTGGTCGGCGCTGGCGGATTCAGCTATGAAGAGGCGGCCACCATTTGCGGATGCGCCGTGGGTACCATCAAAAGCCGTGTCGGCCGCGCCCGCGCCGCGCTTTCGCAGATGATGGAAGACGGCCAAATTCCCCGTCGCAGCACCAACGACGCCGTAGCCCATTCGGCAATCATGGGCGAACTCGACGATACCGTGCGCGAGGGCCATCGCCTTTAAACAGCTTGGCTGCCGGCAGACCGCCACGCTGTCGCCGGAAAAGTGCGCTAAAAAAAGCGCGATAAAAACCCGAGACAGTGCGCCAGCCTCTTGATCGTTTGAGGCTTGCGGTGAATGGAAAGATCACCACTCCAAACAGGCGCTTGCAGTGAATCAGCCCTTCCTGCCCGATTTGCTGCCGATTGACCCGGACGACCCGGCTGATCGTCGCACGCGCCTGCAATCGGCCATCGTCCTGCTGCTTGGTCTTGGCCTGTTTCTGGCGTTGCCTTTCGTGCTGTCGGTAGGCTCGGTGGTATTCCTGCCCCCGGTCACCGCTATGGTTTTCACCATCCTGCTCTCACCTTTGGCCGGACGCCTGTGCCGCCTTGGCCTGCCTGCGATGGTAGCGTCACTGGTGGCAATCCTTGCACTGGTTGCGGTCGTGCTGATGGCGCTCTCGCTGATCCTGCAACCGGCTTTCGTGATGGTCGATCAAGTGCCCAGCCTTGCCCGCACCGTCGCGCGCCGCTTTGCCGAACTGCGCGGCGATCTGTCATGGATCGCCGATATTGACCGCCAGCTTGCCCGCATCACCGGACGGGCCGCCACGCGGGAAGTTATCGTTGCCACGCCTTCGGTGATCGAACAGGTCGCCTTTGCCACACCCAGCGTGATCCTCGAAGTCCTGCTGACGCTGCTGATGACGTTCTTCATGATCGGATCGCGTATCCGCATGGAGCGGCGCGCGTTGCGCATGCCGCCTGCCGCCAGCGCCGCGATCCGCCTCGCACGGGTCATGCGTGATGTTCAGGAACGTGTCGCAGGTTACATCCTGACGGTGGCGCAGGTGAATTTCGGCGTTGGCGTGCTTGTCGCGCTCGGTGCGTGGAACTTTGGCCTTGCCGCGCCGGTGATGTGGGGTGGGCTGGCTTTCGTGCTGAATTTCCTGCCTTATCTGGGTCCGCTGGTGCTGATGGGCCTGCTCGCACTGTTCGGCCTTGGCACCGCGTCAAGCGTGCTGGTCGGGCTGATCCCGGTCATGGCCTACCTTGCGTTGCACGCCATTGAATCGAACGTAATCACGCCCACAATCCTGGGCGCACGGTTCACCCTCAACCCTGTCATGATTCTTATTTCAATCAGCTACTTCTCGTGGATTTGGGGTGTGTTGGGCGCGTTGCTATCGGTGCCAATCCTGCTGATTATCGCGGCCCTGCTTGACCATGTCGGCCGCCCCAACCTTGTCGGCTTCCTGTTTGGTGAACCATTGTTCGAACCGGGCCGTCTGGCTGCAGATGCGGCAGCAGGCGGCCCGGTTCCACACGATCAGGCCGGATAGGTCCAGTTGCCGTCGCGCGCCAGATTCTCAGCCGCGAACGTCCAGTTCAGGTGCTTTTCAATCACTGCCTTCAGATAGGCCGGGCGCAGGTTCTTGTGATCGAGATAATAGGCGTGCTCCCACAGATCGATCACCAGCAGCGGCTTGGCGTCACCGACCGCAAACGTGGCGGCATCGTGCGTCTGCTCAACCGCCAGCTTGCCGCCCTTGGCCACCAGCCACACCCAGCCTGATGCGAAATGCGCCGCGCCCTGCGAGGCCAGCTCTTCCTGAAGCTTTTCCAGCGACCCGAAAGCGCTGTCGATGGCCGATGCCAGCTCGCCATCGGGCGCCGATGCTTCAGGCGTCATGCTGTTCCAGTAGAACGCGTGGTTCCAGCTCTGCGCTGAGTTGTTGAACAGGCCCTTGTCGCCCTTGGCCTCAGCCGCAGCGATGATGTCTTGAAGGCTGGCATCGGCAAGATCGGTGCCTTCGATGGCGGCATTGGTCTTGTCGACATAGGCCTTGTGGTGCTTGCCGTGATGCGTTTGCAGCGTCGTGGCCGAAATGGTCGGCTCAAGCGCGGTGTCGGCATAGGGCAGTGGGGGCAGGGTAATCGCCATGTCAGTCCAAGTCCTTTGATGTGAAATCTGCAATGCAGACCAACGCGCGAAACACGCATTGGTTGCCCCAGGGCAAGCCATCACATCGGGCGAACTGATTGAATTTTTCGAAGCAGCAGTTGCAGTTAGCGCGATTGCTCAGCGCTCTGTCCCCGGTCCACCGCAGCGGTCACAGCCACGTCCAATGTCACATTGCCCAATGTGCGCATCAGGTCTGGCAGCACTTCCACAGCCACCAACAACGCCAATGGCTCCACCGGAACGCCCATCGCAATCGCAATCGGGCCGACCGAGGCGACAAAGCTGATGGAACCCGGCAGGCTCACCGAACTCAGCGAAACAAGGATCGCCACGGTGAACCCCGCGATCATTGCCATCGGTGTGAGTGCCACACCATAAAGGTGCGCGACGTAAACCGCCACGGCAAGGTTCATCGCGGGACTGGTCGCACGGAACAGCGCCACGGCCAGCGGCATCACAAACTCTGCTGTCGTCTCGCGCACGCCCAGATTGCGGCACGCGCCCAGCATCGCTGGCAGCGAGGCCAGCGAGGACTGTGTGGACAGCGCAAAGGCCTGCACCGGCATCATCGCGCGGGCAAAAGCGCCAAGCGGCTTGCGCGCAATCGCCACGGCCACGCCATAGCCTGCAAACATCACCACAGACCCGGTCAGCACCACGATCAGGATGTAGTGCGCCAGCGCGCCGATTACCGCCGTCCCGCTCTTAGCCGCCACGGCAAGGCTCAGCGCAAAGACGCCCAGCGGCGCCAGCGCCAACACCCAGCCGATCACTACCAGCATGGCCGAGGCAAGCGCGGCAAAGAACGTGGTCATCACCTCCTTCTGCCGCCCCGCCAGCCGCGAAACCGCCAGGGCGAACACCGCCATGAACAGGATCAGCGGCAGCATCCGGTCATTCGCCGCCGCATCCAGCACGTTGGTCGGCACGATAGATCGCAGGAAGTCGGCAATCCCCGGCACCGGCCCGGCATCCTTGCCCGAAAGTGTCTGGCGCAACGCCTCCCCCGCCTCGCCCGGAATCGGGATCAACCCGATCAGCGCAGGCGTGACCAGCAAAGACATCGCGGAGCTGAACGCCAGCACCGCAATGAACATCCCAAGGCTACGCCGTGCCAAAGCCCCTGCACTCGCCGTCGCCACCGTCTGCGTCACGCCGGTAAACAGCAGCGCTGCCACCAATGGCACAATCGTCGCCTGCAACGCTCGCAGCCACATCTCGCCCACCGGCAGAACCCAGGTCTCGACCAGCGGCAGCGCAGATGGTGCGGCAAACGCAATGGCAAGCCCTCCGACCAGACCGCCAATCAGGCCAAGGAATGTCCACGCCGCCGGAACCTGCGCAATCGGCGGCAGGGTCATGGCTGCCGATTTTGGCTCCGGGTTGGACGAATTTTCATGAGGCGGTAAGGTCATCTTGAGATGACATTAGCTATGTCACGCGGCATGGCAACGTGTGCGCCTGCAAAAGGCGCTTGAATCAAGGGATGAGCCGTTCGATGGCACGCAAGTTTTTCGGCACCGATGGTATCCGTGGCCGGACCAATGCCGGCGTGATGACCGCCGCCACCGCAATGAAGGTGGGACAGGCCGCTGGCACCTATTTCCAGCGCGGCGATCACCGTCACCGCGTGGTGATCGGCAAGGACACGCGGCTGTCGGGCTACATGATGGAATCGGCGATGGTCGCCGGGTTCACGTCCGTGGGCATGGACGTGGTGCTGCTCGGCCCGATGCCGACGCCTGCCGTTGCGATGCTCACCCGGTCGATGCGCGCGGACCTCGGCGTGATGATCTCGGCCAGCCACAATCCCTATGAAGACAACGGCATCAAGCTGTTCGGCCCCGATGGATACAAGCTTTCAGACGAAGCGGAACTCGCCATCGAAGCGCTGCTCGGGCAGGAACTGGACCTTGCTGACGCCACGCAAGTGGGCCGCGCCCGCCGCATTGAAGACGCGCGTGGCCGCTATATCCACGCCGTCAAAGGCAGCCTGCCCGACAACGTCCGCCTTGATGGCCTGCGTATCGTGCTCGATTGCGCCAATGGCGCGGCCTATCACGTCACGCCCTCGGCGCTGTGGGAACTGGGCGCAGAAGTCATCGCCATCGGCGTTGAACCCAATGGCAAGAACATCAACCTCAACGTCGGCTCCACGCACCTCGATGCGATCAAGGCCAAAGTGCGCGAAACACGCGCCGACATCGGCATTGCGCTGGATGGCGATGCCGACCGGTTGATCGTGGTGGACGAGAAATGCCAGACGGTGGACGGGGATCAGATCATGGCCCTGATTGGCACGCAACTGCACGCACGCGGCGAATTGCGCGGCGGCGGCGTGGTTGCCACCGTCATGTCCAACCTCGGTCTTGAACGACACCTAAATGCACATAACCTGCACCTGGAACGCACCGCAGTGGGTGACCGCTACGTTCTGGAGCGCATGAAGGCGGGTGGATTCAACGTTGGCGGAGAACAATCCGGCCACATGATCCTGACCGATCACGCCACCACCGGAGACGGCACCGTCGCCGCGCTGCAAGTCCTCGCCGCGATGGTTTCAAGCGGAAAGCCTGCCAGCGAGTTGCTGCACTGCTTCGACCCAGTCCCACAACTGCTCAAGAACGTCCGCTTCGCAGGCGGAAAACCGTTGGAAGACAAGGCGGTAAAGCAGGCCATTGCCGAGGCCGAGGCTCGCCTTGCGGGCAAAGGCCGCCTCGTCATCCGCCCCTCCGGCACCGAACCCCTGATCCGCGTCATGGCCGAAGGTGACGATGCGGGCGAGGTTGAAGCGGTGGTCGACGACATCTGCAACGCCGTGCGGAAGGCCGCGTAAATGCTTGAAATGCGGCCTGATTGCGAACGCTGCGGCACCGATCTTCCGGCCGAAGCCCCCGGCGCGTTCATCTGCTCGTTCGAATGCACCTTCTGCGCCGAATGCGCCGATGCGCTCGATGATCGCTGCCCCAATTGCAGCGGCGAACTGATGGACCGTCCGACGCGGGCCAAGGCACTGCATGGCAAGCATCCGCCTTCGAGCGAGCGCAAGTTCCCTCCTTCGACAAGCTCAGGATGAGCGGATTGGGTGCAGAAAAGAGGGAAGACCCGCTCATGCTGAGCCTGTCGAAGCATGCCAGCCACCTTGGCTGCGTCCGATGAACCCACCCCGCATCCTTTCCATCGCAGGTTCCGATTCCGGCGGCGGTGCAGGAATTCAGGCCGATATCAAGACGATAACGATGCTCGGCGGCTATGCCATGACTGCCATCTGCGCCTTGACCGCGCAGGACACCACCGGCGTCCATGCGGTCCTGCCGGTCGATCCGGCGATGGTCGCCGCGCAGATCGACGCCTGCGTGAAAGACATTGGCGTCGATGCAGTGAAGATCGGGATGCTCGGCTCGCCCGAAATTGCCGCCGTGGTGGCCGACCGGCTGGAAAAACTCAACGTTCCCATCGTGTTCGATCCGGTGATGATCTCCACCAGCGGAGCAGCACTCGCAGATGCCGCGACGATCGCAGCGTTCGAACGGCTTATAGCCATCGCAACGCTCACCACCCCGAATGTGCCGGAATTGCAGGCCCTTGGCGGTGATGCTGCCATGCGCGCGCGTGGCATTGCCTATATCGCCAAGGGTGGCGATGCCGAGGGGCCGGACGTGACCGACCGCCTCTTCATGCCCGGCCAGCCCGAGCGGGTCTGGACTGCACCGCGCATCGTCACGCGGCACACCCACGGCACCGGCTGCACCATGTCGAGCGCCATCGCCACGTTCCTTGCCAGCGGCGCATCGCTGGAGGAGGCCGTTGAAGACGCGCGAGAATTCGTCCGCGCCGCATTGCTGGCCGCGCCGGGTTTCGGCGCGGGGCACGGGCCGCTGGGCCATCAGGCGGTGCGCTGAACCTTCAGGTCAGCAATCGAGATCGTAGAATTTCACGATGTGCGCCCATGCCTCGTCAGCAGTCTCGACCGGAGTGAACAGCTCGAGATCCTCGAAGTTGATCACGCCTTCTTCGGCCAGCGCCTCAAAGTTCACGACGCGGTTCCAGAAATCCTTGCCGAACAGCAGGATGGGGATGGGCTTCATCTTGCCCGTCTGGATCAGCGTCAGCAGTTCGAAGAATTCATCGAAGGTGCCGAACCCGCCGGGGAACACCGCCACGGCGCGCGCGCGCAGCAGGAAGTGCATTTTGCGCAACGCGAAGTAGTGGAACTGGAACGACAGGTGCGGCGTGACATAGCTGTTCGGCGCCTGCTCGTGCGGCAACACGATATTCAGCCCCAGCGATTCCGCCCCCACTTCCTCGGCCCCGCGATTGGCCGCTTCCATGATCGAAGGCCCGCCGCCCGAGCAGACCACGAACTGGCGCTTGCCATCTTCAACAATGCCACATTTGCCGGCGATCTGGGCCAACTGGCGCGCTTCTTCGTAATACTTTGATTTTGCAATCAAACGCTCAACCACAGCCTTGCGCTCAGGCGTTGTTGCCGTGCTCAGCGCGGCGTCTCCCATTTCGGGCGAGGGAATGCGCGCGGAGCCATACATGACGAGCGTGGAGCCGATCTTGGCCTCATCAAGCAACATTTCCGGCTTCATCAGTTCCAGTTGGAACCGGACCGGGCGCAACTCCTCGCGAAGGAGAAAGTCGGTATCGCGGAAGGCCAGCCGATAGGCCGGGTCTTGCTGTTGGGGGGTGGTCCGTGGCTGGCTCTCGACAAAACCGGCTTCCTGCTCGGCCTTGTAGAACTTGCGCTGGGTGAGATCGTGCTGCTTTTCTTCTTCTGTCATGCCACCCTAAGTCGGGCCAAAGGACGAAAAGCGCAAGGGGTTCTCCCCTCGCGGCGCTTCGCCCCCGTCGTTGCGCCTACCAGCCGAACGTTACACCCACGCGCCTACCGGTTGCTGCAACCGCGCGTTCAAACTGGCAAAAACGGGCCATGTCGAAATCGGTGGCAACCAGCCGCATCGCGCCGCTGCCCAGCGCCAAGGCAATCGTGCCGTTGGCCTGCGAGGGGATTACGCCGAATAGCGTGCCAACATCGGCCTCCACTGTCGTCAGCCGCGAGGCATTGAAAACTGGAAGAGGCCGACAGCAACACCATTAAAACATCAGTGCGGATTTGCAGATCCGGCAGAAGTTGCGCCGAGCTGGATGTTTTAACTGATCTTAAACGCCGATGCCAGTAGTCGTGCAACGATCTGGATGGTGGGGTAAGCATTCATGGCCGTATATGTGCGTTCGGGCGTAGAATTTGTCGTAAATTCAACACACGAGAGATCGCAGCGACAGTCGGACATGACTCGCCTTGCCAATGGCGATTTCATCGTCACGTGGTTCGATACCGACTTGTACTCAACGGGAAACCGGGTTGTCAGGGCCCAGATGTTCCATGCCGATGGCAGTGCTTCTGGTGCGGAACTGATCCTGCTTGGCGCCTCGAATGCCGTGCTCAATCCGACGGTCACAGCACTTGCCAACGGCGGCTTCGTGCTGACGAATTCCAGTTCGGCAACAGTGAATATCTTTGACAGTGCAGGCACCCAGATCGGATCTGCACTTTCGCTGGGCACCTATTATACTTCCAACGTAGAGTCCGTAGCTCTGGCTGATGGAGGCTTCGCTGTCGTGTGGAGCGACAGCCGGACGACGGGCGCTGATACATCCGGGTCGGGCGTTCGTATTTCCACGTTCGATCAAGCCGGAAACGCACTTCTGTCAGAAGTCCTGGTCAACACTTCGACGACCGGCAGTCAGGCGTTGCCTTCGGTTACCGGCCTTGCCGATGGCGGCTTTGTCGTTGCCTGGACAGATCAGGCAAGCGGCAATTGGCGGATAAAGGCGCAAATCTTTGATGCGTCCGGCAGCAAAGTAGGGACCGAGTTCGCCGCCAGCACTCTCACCACTCCCTATGGAGGAGAGGTCGGGACTTCGGCGATCACGCTGACGAATGGCAACTTCGCGATTGCCTGGTACGAAGGCTATGCGCAGCACATAAGAGTGTTCACCCCAACTGGCACCTCAGTCGGCGCAGAGATCACTGTTCCGGCCTATTTTGGTGGCGCTGTCGAGGGACCGGAACTCACCGCACTGAGCGATGGCGGATTCGTGGTCACGTGGGTCGGCAATTACGGCACCAACTCGGACGGATCGGGAAGCGGGATATACTTTCAGGCATATGATGCTGCAGGCGCTCCTATCGGATCGGTGCAACTGGCGAATGCCACGCTGGCAGGTGACCAGATCGAGCCGAGCGTGGTCGCGCTCGACAACGGCAGCTTTGCGATAACCTGGACCGACATGAGCGTGGCCGGGTCAGACAACGACGAGATCCGCAGCCAGATTTTCGTCCTGAACCAATCAGGCGCTCTGCCAAGCGAAGTGACAATCATATCGTCAGAAGGCGCTGCTTCGGCTACGATTCACGCCATTGAAGGCGACACCGCCGTGGCCTTTGTCACGGCACAGGCTCCGCAGGGCAGCCCTGCTGTGCAATATGCCATCACTGGCGGTGCCGATGCAGCACAGTTCACCATCAATGCCGCAACCGGCCTGCTCCGCTTTGCAGCATTGCCCGATTTCGAGGCCCCTACCGACGCGGGGGCAGACAACATCTATGAAGTGATCGTGACCGCCAGCGATGGCATCACATCAGACAGCCAGACACTGTCGGTACAACTGACCGATATGAACGATGCGCCGGTGATCACTTCGCCGACGGCTTTCTCGATCAACGAAAACACCGTTGCCGTGACGACCCTTACCGCCAGCGATCTGGAAGGTGACGCTGTTCAGTTCTATATCACGGGCGGCGCTGATGCGGGCCGCTTCACACTCAATTCCCAGACCGGCGCGCTCAGCCTGGTTTCCGCCCGCGATTTCGAAGCGCCAAGCGATGCTGATGCAAACAACGTCTATGTCGTCTCGGTGCAAGCACAAGATGCCGACAGCAATCTCTCGGCCGTGCAGACGATATCGGTCACCATCAACAATGTGATCGAAGGCACGGCGATCATCTCGAACGGTGGTGGCACCTCGGCAGCGATCAGCATGGCCGAAAACCTGACCGCGGTGACGACCGTGACCGCTGCAGATTTCGCGGGCTCAGCCGTCACCTATGGAATCAGTGGCGGTGTTGATGCCGCAAAGTTCACGATCAATGCGACAACCGGTGCGCTGGCCTTCGTTGCCGCGCCCAATTTCGAAACCCCGAACGATTCCGGCTTCAACCGTGTCTATGACGTCATCGTCTCAGCGAGCGACGGGATCGTCACCGACACGCAGGCTTTGGCGGTCACGATCACCAACGTGAACGAAGCGCCGATCATCACCTCCAACGGCGGTGGCAGCACGGCAACCATCGCGCTGACCGAAGGCTCGACTTATGCGGGCATGATTGCCTCGACCGACCCGGAAGGCACCGCGCGCACCTATTCGATCGTTGGCGGTGCCGACGCCGCAAGGTTTGCCATCACCGCCAGCAATGGCATCCTGACGCTGACCAGCGCTCCCAATTTCGAAGCCCCTACCGACGCCAATGGCGACAATGTCTATGACGTGATCGTACAGGCAAGCGATGGCGTGCTGGCCGATACGCAGGCCATTTCGGTCAACATCACCAACGTCAACGAGACGCCGCTCATATCCTCACCTGCTGCGTTCACGGTTCAGGAAAACATGGTGCTGGCGGCCACGGTCGTTGCCGCAGACCCCGACGGCGCGTCGCTGACGTTTTCGATCACCGGCGGTCTGGATGCCGCGCGGTTCGCCATCAATGCCCAAACCGGCCAGCTGTCCCTCCTCGCTTCGCCCAACTCTGAAGCGCCGACCGACAGCAATGCCGACAACATCTATCAGGTGATCGTGCGGGCCAGCGATGGCGTGTTGAGCGCCTCGCAGACTGTGAACGTGACCGTTTCGAACCTGTTCGATTCGCCCGAGTTTACCTCTCCTGCAAGCTATACTGTTGCCGAGAACACGCTCGCTGTCGGCACGCTGGCAGCAGTTGCTCCGGGCAATCTGCCTGTCGCCTACGCCATCAGCGGCGGGCTTGATGCAGCACGCTTTGCGGTGGATGCGCAGACCGGCGCGCTCAGCTTTGTGGCCGCGCCCAATTTCGAGGCTCCGAACGACAGCGGCGCGAACCGGGTCTACAACGTGACCGTCAGCGCCAGCAGCGGCGGCGAGACAGGCACGCGCGCACTGGCCATAACGCTCACCAACGTCAATGAAGCGCCAATCATTTCGTCGAATGGCGGGGGTGATACCGCCAACGTCTCGGTGGCGGAGAACGGCACGACTGTCACCACCGTGGTGGCCAGCGATCCCGAAGCAACCGCACGGACCTACGCGATCATCGGCGGTGCCGATGCCGCGCGCTTCTCGATCGTTTCGACCAGCGGCGCCCTGCGCTTTGTCACTGCGCCGAACCACGAAAGCCCGACCGACGCGAACGGCGACAATGTCTATGAGGTCATCGTGCGCGCCAGCGATGGCACGTTGAGCGACAGCCAGACCCTGATGGTTGGCGTAACGAACGTGAACGAAGCGCCGACGATCACCTCGAACCTTGGCAACACCACCATCACGCTGGCCGAAAACACCTCGGCCGTGACCACGGTGACCGCCAGCGATCCGGATGGCACCACGCAGACTTATTCCATCGCCGGCGGAACCGACGCCGCACGCTTCACCATCGATGCCGTATCCGGCGCGCTGGCGTTTGTGCAGGCTCCCGATTTTGAAGCGCCAGCCGATGCCAACGCAGACAACACCTATCAGGTCATCGTCCGCACAAGCGATGGCGCGCTTTCGGCCACGCAGACGCTGACGGTCGTCGTCGGCAATATCAACGAAACGCCGGTCATCGTGTCGGATGGCGGTGCTGCCAGCGCCAGCCTTCAGGTGCTGGAGAACTCCACCGCCGTCACCACGGTCGTCGCCAGCGATCAGGAAGGAACGCCGCGCAGCTATGCGATTGCCGGTGGCAGCGATGCTGCAAAGTTCACGATTGATGCGGCAACCGGCGTGCTGAGCTTTGCTGCGGCCCCGGATCACGACGTTGCGGGTGATGCCGATGGCGACAATGTCTACGATGTGATCGTGCAGGCCAGCGATGGCGTGACTGCCGATACGCAGGCATTGGCCGTCACGGTCGGCAACGTCAACGAAGCGCCGGTGCTCGCGCCTGTGGCCACGCTCTCGGTCCTTGAAGGCCAGCTTGCCGCAGGGACCATCCTGGCCAACGACGTGGACTGGCAGGCACTCGTTTACAGCATCTCGGGTGGCGCGGACGCTGCGCTGTTTGCCATCGATGCGCAAACAGGCGCTCTCAGCTTCCTAACTGAACCCGATTTCGAAGCCCCGGTCGATGCCGATGCTGACAACCGGTATGATGTTGAAATCACCGTCAGCGATGGCACCCTGTCTGCCTCGCAGGCCCTGACAGTGGCGGTGGGCACGGTTGATGATGCCCCTGAGTTTACTTCGGGCTCGAGCTTTGGCCCGGCAGAGAATGTCACTGCCGTCGGCATCGTGGCCGCCAGTGATGCCGAGGGAACAACGATAGCCTATGCCATCAGCGGCGGTGCCGATGCCGCGCTGTTCTCGATCGATGCGGCAAGCGGTGCGCTGTCGTTCACCACGGCGCCCGATCACGAAGCGCCAGCCGATGCCAATGGCGACAATCTCTACGAAGTGGTGGTCACGGCCAGCGATGGGTTTAACTCCACGGCCCAGACGCTTTCGGTGTCTGTAACTGACGTCAACGAGGCCGTTGTCATTGCGTCTGCGCCATCCTTCGCGCTGAGCGAGAACATAACTGCCATTGGCACTGTCGCGGCGGTTGACCCTGAAGGTTCGACCATAACGTATTCCATTGCGGGCGGTGCCGATGCGGCGATGTTCGCGGTCGATGCCAATAGTGGCGCACTGTCGTTCGTCACCGCGCCCGACTTTGAAGCAGCAGGCGATGCCAATGGCGACAACCTGTTCGAAGTGACTGTGGGCGCGAGCGATGGCACGTCCGAAACGCAGCAAAGCGTGACGGTAGCGGTCAGCAACGCCAACGAAGCGCCGTTGATCGTCTCGTCGTCCGCCAGGTCGGTAACCGAAGGCAGCCTGGCAGTCGGCACAGTGGAAGGCACCGACATCGATGGTGACGCGCTGACCTACGCCATCACCGGCGGCGCCGATGCAAGCCGGTTTGCCATCAATTCTGCCAGCGGGGCGCTTAACTTCGTCACCGCACCAAACTTTGAAGCCCCAGCCGATGCTGACGCCAACAACGTCTATGACGTGATCGTCACCGCCAGCGATGGCGCGCTCTCGGACAGCCAGGCGCTTGCGGTTACCGTAAGCAACGTCAACGAGGCACCCGTCATCACGTCGTTCGGCGGTCTGAACGGGGTCGGGTTCCAGCTCAGCGAAAATACCATTTCCGTAGCGGCCATGTCCGCCAGCGATCCCGATGGGTCGGCGCTGACCTACAGCATCGGCGGCGGTGCCGATGCAGCAAAGTTTGCGATCAATTCCGTCACCGGACAGCTCTCGTTCGTCACCGCGCCCAACTTTGAGGCACCGGGCGATGTCGGGGCCGACAACAACTATCAGGTGATCGTCAATGTCAGCGACGGCGAATTGAGCGACAGCCAGACCCTCTCCATAGGCATTCTCGATGTCGTCGATGGCATCACTCTTACGGGAACATCTGCCGCCAACACGCTGACCGGCGGAACGGGCGACGATGTGATCAATGGTCTGGCTGGCAATGACACCCTGAACGGCGGGGCCGGCGTCGACAGGATAGACGGTGGCAACAACAACGACGTGATCATCGGTGGCGCAGGCGCTGACCGGCTCACCGGCGGCGCTGGGGCCGATACCTTCACGTTCCAGAACCTGAGTGACAGCGGACCGGGCAACATCGATTTCATCACCGACTTCTCGACCGCCCAATCCGACAGGATGTCGCTCAGTGCGATTGACGCCAATTCCAATGTCGGCGGAAACCAGGCCTTTACCTTCATCGGCACAGCAGGATTTTCAAATGCCGCAGGCCAGCTTCGCTATTACCAAGCGGGCGGGGACACCTTTGTCACTGGAGACGTGAACGGGGATGGCGTTGGTGATTTCCTGATCCAGCTCGACCCCCTGTTGTCGTTGGCGGCATCAAATTTCGTTCTTTGAAGTGGCCGATGCGACAATTGAAGCTGCGGGCGACGGGTTTCAACGCGGTTTTTGCCTGACGGCATAGATTACGACGTTCACGTGCCGGAAGCGAGCGTCGTAATCTGGTCGGCAGCCACCGCTGGCGCTAACCGGTCCGAAAGGCTGCTATCCCGTTTTCGCAGCCGCTCACGCGGCATTGAGTCTGCATCGCGCGGCGACGCTCTCTGGCGATTGAGCGAGGGGCGCCAACACCAGACGATAAATATTGATGATTTCAGAAAATATGGATGCCCCGCGAGGATTCGAACCTCGATAGACGGAATCAGAATCCGTAGTCTTACCATTAGACGACGGGGCAATGTGAGGCGCGCAACTACGGGGCGCGTGGCGGCAAGTCAAGCGGGGGAAGTGGCATTTTTGGGCGCTGGCCTTGCGGGCGAGGCGCTGCGGCGCTAGCATCGCCGCCAAGTACCCGGCAGGCATTATGCGGCGCGGGAAAACATAAGCGAATTTGTGACATGGCGGGATCCATTCCGCCGGCCAGTGGGCAAGGCGCGCGTTTCGGCAGAAAGAAGGGGCAACGGAAAAAGCCTCGCAAGCCGCGCAGCAATGCCGGGAACAGTGTCCCGTCCGGGTCGGCAGGCAAAACGCAACCGCCCGCATCGCGCGGCGGTGGCGGGAAAATTGATGCAACGGCAGTAATGCCGCCTGCATCTGCGCCTGAAGCGGTGATAACACCGGTTTTGGCAACGGCGCCCACGGCTGAGCCGGAAGGCCCGGCGACATGGCAAAAGCCGCTTTCCCCTCTCCGTCACGCACCTCACTACCGCCAGGCCTATGCCGCGATCGATCTTGGCACGAACAACTGCCGCCTCCTGATCGCGCGGCCATCGGGCGAGCATTTCGTGGTCATCGATGCGTTCAGCCGCGTTGTGCGGCTCGGCGAGGGGCTGGCGCAGACCGGACACCTTTCTGACGCGGCGATGGACCGCGCGCTGGCCGCGCTGCATGTCTGCGCTGAAAAGCTGCGCAAGCGCAACGTACACCTCGCGCGGTCGGTGGCGACTGAAGCCTGCCGTCGTGCGACAAACGGGCAGGCGTTCATTGATCGCGTGCTGGAAGAAACCGGCATCCATCTGAACATCATCACCGCGCAGGAAGAAGCACGATTGGCGGTGCTGGGCTGCCACATCCTGCTGGAACAGGGCACCGGTCCAGCCATGATTTTCGATATCGGCGGCGGATCGACCGAGATGGTGCTGGTCGAAACCGGCGAAACGGTGCCGCGCATTCTTGATTGGCAATCCGTGCCGTGGGGCGTGGTTTCGCTGACCGAAAGCATTGGCGCGATTGCCGATGATCCGCAGGCCCGCGCCGCTGCCTATGCCGAAATGCGCCGCCGCGTGGACGATGGCTTTGCCGATTTTTGCGAACGAGTCAGCCCGATGCGCAATGCCGCGCGCGGTGAAGGCCGCATCCGCCTGCTTGGTACCAGCGGCACCGTCACTACGCTGGCCAGCGTCCATCTTGAACTGCCGCAATATGATCGGCGCGCGGTCGATGGGCTGGTGGTTCCAGCGGATTCAATGCGCCACATCAGCCGCCGTCTTGCCACGATGACTCCGGCGGAGCGAATCGCCCTGCCCTGCATCGGGCGCGAACGGTCCGACCTTGTCGTGGCAGGCTGTGCGATCCTTGAATCCATTATCGACATCTGGCCAGCAGACCGGCTCGGCATTGCCGACCGTGGCATCCGCGAAGGCATCCTGCGCAGCCTCATGGCCATCGGCGCAGACCCGCGCAGCCCCAAACGAACGGAAGCAGCATGAGCAGGTCTGACAAGAATCCCCACGAGCGGCTGAAAACCGCCAAGGGCCGCACCGCATCTTCGGTCCGCTGGCTTTCGCGCCAGTTGAACGACCCTTACGTCAAGCAGGCCCGCGCCGAAGGCTGGCGCAGCCGCGCGGCGTTCAAGCTGATCGATCTGGACGAGAAGTTCACCCTGCTCAGGAATGCCAAACGTGTGGTCGATCTGGGCATAGCGCCCGGCGGCTGGAGCCAGGTGGTGCGCAAAAAGGCCCCTGCGGCCAAGATCGTAGGCATTGATCTGCTGCCGACCGACCCAATTGAAGGCGTGACGATCTACCAGATGGATTTCATGGCAGACGAAGCACCGCAGGCCTTGCTGGATGCACTGGATGGCCCGCCCGATCTGGTGGTGTCAGACATGGCCGCCAATACCGTGGGCCACAAGCAGACGGACCATTTGCGCACGATGGGGCTGGTGGAAACGGCGGTGGACTTTGCCGTGCAGACGCTTGCCCCCGGCGGTGCCTTCGTGGCCAAAGTGTTTGCAGGCGGCACCGATACCGAACTGCTGGGCATCCTGAAAAAGAACTTCACCACCGTGAAGCATGCCAAACCGCCATCCAGCCGCAAGGATTCCTCGGAATGGTACGTGATTGCCCAAGGCTTCAAGGGCCGGGCCGAAGCTACGCCGGAGTGAGGGGTTAGCGCCCGCCCCCGAAAATCCGCATTGCGCGTTCCAAAGGCCGGTCAGTCCGAGGCTGGTCAGTCCGAGGCTGGCTTGCCCTGAAATTTACGGCTTTGCCGCAGGGCGCGCCGCATTCCAGTTGAACAGGAAGTTGCGGTGTTCGGCCCAGGTCTGGCCCTCGATTCGATCACCGACCAAGCAAGCTGCCGTATGATACGGTCCTGCACCGTCGGTTGTGCGAAAGCTGACGCAAGTGCGCCCGCGATCGGTTTTCCAGCGCCCGGCAAGTATATCGCTGTCGTAGAAGCTGCCCGTTGCCGTGCCATCGGCCTGCAATTCCAGAACCAAGGTCTTGGTATAGGGCTGAGCCGGATCTGCGCTTAGATCGACTGTCCATTCACCCTGCATCGCCAGCGGCGGTTCAGCGGCAACGGCAGGCACGGTAGCTATTGCCAACAGGATCAGGCCAATCGCATTCCGAAACATCGTGGTGTCCCCCTACTGATCCAGATTGGTCTGGCCCGACGACCGCTGCAACCCGCATCAAAGGGCACGAAAAAGGGCGCCCGAACCGAAGTCCACGCGCCCCTTTTCTTAGGTCTGCGATGCGATCAGGCGGCGGGTGCCGCCTCGCTTGCTGCTGCATCGGGTGCCGCCTCGCTCGCCGCTGCGTCAGCCGGCGCTTCTGCAGCAGGCGCCGCTTCAGCCGCTGGCAGCGGCAGGTTTGAGCCGAGCGAGTTGAGATAGAGAATCACGTTGGCGCGGTCTTCACCCTTGGGCAGGCCGGCGAACGACATCTTGGTGCCGGCGGCAAACGCCTTGGGGTTCTTCAGCCACGCATCAAGGTTGGCGAAGTCCCAGTTGCCGCCGTGCCCGGCAAGGTCAGCCGAATAAGCGAAACCGGCGGCATGCTTGCCGATGGGCTTGCCCACGATGGCGTAAAGATTCGGGCCGATGCCGCTTGCGCCGCCTTCACCAGCGGTGTGGCAGGCCTTGCACTTGGCAAACACGGCTTCACCCTTGGCAACATCGCCAGCGGCCAGCCGGTTCGGCAAAGGCAGTTCAGCCTCGGCACCGGCCGCGGCTTCTTCTTCAACGCCTTCGATCGCGTAGCCCATTTCATGGGGACGATGCGCCTTATCGGCGAGAAAATAGTGTCCCGAGAGGCTTGAAAGCCCCAGAGCCACGATGCCTCCGAACAAGGTCCATCCGGCGATGGTATTGAAGCGGTCGTCCATTTAGAAGCCCCATTGGCGCACGCCAGCACCTTGCCGACACCCGCGCGAGTTGGGGCACGCTCTAGTGAGCGCCATGCCGCAACGCAAGATGGTTTCATCCCCAAAAAGCCCACAAAAAAGTGTTGTCACTTGCCGGAAAGCACACAGCAGCTTAACGCGCGCCCGATATGCAGAGCTATCCCGCCCCCGCGCTCGCCCTTGTCGAGCAGATGGCCGCCGCCGCCGCCGCTGATCCGGCACGCGCAGTTTCGTTTCAGGGCGCGCCGGGCGCAAACTCGCATCGGGCGGCAATGGAAGCCCTCCCCGATTGCCTGCCGCTGCCCTGCTTCTCGTTCGAAGATGCGCTGGATGCCGTAAAAGAAGGCCGCGCGGGACAGGCCATCATTCCCATCGAGAATTCGCAACACGGGCGCGTGGCCGACATCCACTTCCTGCTGCCGGAAAGCGGATTGTCGATCATCGGCGAACACTTCCTTGAGATTCATGCCAGCCTGATGGCGTTGGGCGATGGCCCCTTCACTGCCGCCTACAGCCACCCGCAGGCGCTTGGCCAATCACGCTTTTATCTGCGCGAGCGCGGCATCGTGCCGATGAGCTATGCCGACACGGCGGGCGCGGCGGCGTTCGTAGCGGAACTTGGCGATACCACCGTGGCCGCACTGGCCCCACGCATTGCAGCCGAACTCTATGGCCTGAAAGTCATTGAGGACAATGTCGAGGACGCGCACGACAACACCACGCGCTTTGTAATTCTCTCTAAAACACCGCTTGATCCAGCCACGATCAGTGTCCCGGCCATGACCACTTTCGTGTTCGAAGTGCGCAACATTCCCGCCGCGCTTTACAAGGCGCTGGGCGGCTTTGCCACGAACGGCGTCAACATGACCAAGCTGGAAAGCTACCAGCGCGGGGCGAGCTTTGCCGCGACCGAATTTTTCGCCGATATCGTCGGCGCGCCCGGTGAACGCGCGGTGGATCTGGCATTCGAGGAACTGGGCTTCTTCGCCAAGGATCTGCGCATGCTGGGCACTTATCCGATGGAGCGCATCCGGGGCTGATGCAGTTGCGCTTGAACCGGCTGGTTACGCATGCAAGGTTGCAGCGGTGACAGTCGGGGCGGCAGCAAATACAACAGGTGATGGCGCGTTGGCGGCGGAAGAGGCTTGGCGCTCGGTCCGCGAATCGTCAGACATTCAGTTTGCTCCTATCTCGCCCGATCCTCCACAGCCGACGCCTGAATGGATGAAGGTTCTGGGTGAGTGGCTGGAGTGGCTGTTGTCCCCGTTGGGACGGCTGCTAGGCGGCAGTTGGGGCGTGATCGAACTGGTGCTGATGATCGGCGCGGGGCTTGGCGTGGCATGGATCGCCTGGGCGCTGCTCTGGCCGCTGTGGCTTGCACGAAAGGGCCGCACCAAAGTGGCCGCACCCGAATGGACGCCACCGCGTGAAGAGGCGCTGGCCTTGCTCGAAGATGCAGACCGGCTCGCCGCACAGGGCCTGTTTGCAGAAGCCGCGCACCTGCTGCTCCAGCGCAGCGTGGGCCAGATCGCGCGCGCCCGGCCCGATTGGCTCAAGCCTGCCAGCACCGCGCGCGAGATTGGCGCGATTCAGGGCCTGCCTGCCGAGGCGCGCACCGCGTTCGGCACGATTGCCGAACTGGTGGAGCGCGCGCGCTATGCCCTGCGCCCACTGGGGGCAGAGGACTGGTCCACTGCGCGCGCTGCCTATGCCCGCTTCGCGCTGGAACCGCTGGGAGCGAAGCCTTGAGCGCCGCTCCCTCTCCTTTCTCACGCGGCACGGTGATCGGCATGCTGCTGGTCGGCGCACTGGCGTTCGTGGCCCTCCTCTGGTTCCTTGGCAACAGCACAGGCGGCAGCGGCAACAATGGCGGTGCGCATGTTGGCGGCAAGGGGCTTAACGGCTTTGCCGGGCTGGCCCAGATGCTTGAGGCCGAAGGGCTGGACGTGCAGCGCCTGCGCAACCGCCAGACCATCGAAAGCGCTCCCGGTCTGCTGATCCTCACCCCACCCGCCGGGGCCGAGGGCAAGGAGATTGCCAAAGTCGTCGAAGCACGGCGCTATATCGGGCCAACGCTGGTGATCGCGCCCAAGTGGTTCACAAGTGACGCCAATTCCGCCAAGGCCAAGCGCGGCTGGGTGCAGATCATCTCCACCGTCCTGCCCGAATGGCCAGGCTTTGCCGATAACGTCACCGTGGAACTAACCGACGGAAAATCCCCTCCTGCAGGCGGCTGGCGCGTGGGTGATCGACGCGGAATGCTGCCTGATGACAAGCAGGTCGAAAGCGGCTCCGGCAAGGGGCTGGTGCCCATCGTCAACGCCGGCAACGGCAGGATTCTTGCCGCGTGGCTGGACGATGACGGATACTATCCCGGCCTCAATGATTTCGCCGGGATCGACCCGGACTACGGCGGAGATGACGAAGATCTCTACCCGGTGGTAATGGTGTTCGAACCGGACCTGCTGGACAACTGGGGCCTTGCCGACAAAGCCACCGCGCTGATGGCCCGCGATCTGGTGCTGGCAACGGCAGATGACCGTGACATGCCGATTGCGTTCGACATGACTTTCAACGGCTTCGGCGCAAACCGCAACCTGCTGACGCTGGCCTTTGAGCCGCCGTTCCTTGCCGCCACGATCTGCCTGCTGCTGGCCGCGTTGGCGGTGGCATGGCGCGCGCTGCACCGCTTTGGTCCGGCCTTGGAACAAGGACCAGAAATCGCAATGGGCAAGGCCGCGCTGGTCGCCAATGCTGCTGGGCTGATCCGCCGCGCGGGCCGCGTCCACCTCGCCGCCGCGCCCTATGCCGATGCGGTGCGAGAACGAATCGCGTTGGCATTGGGATTGCCGCGGGGCCTTGTACCTACCGAGATCGAGCGACTGATCGACGTGGCGCAGGAACGGCGCAGCGTTCCCGGCCCGACATTTTCCAGTGCTGCCCGGCACTTGCGCGATGCTCGCAAACCGCATGACGTGACCCGGCGCGCGCTGGTTCTGCAAAATATAGAAAGGCTTCTGAAGTGAACCTAGATGCACCTAGAATGACCCTAGGCGACCTTGGCGCGCTTTCCGCCGCCATCCGGGCCGAAGTTGGCAAGGCTGTGGTGGGTCAGGAACAGGTGCTCGACCATCTCCTCGTCGCACTCTTCGCAGGTGGCCATGTCCTGCTTGAAGGACCGCCCGGAACCGCCAAGACGTTCCTCGCGCAGACCTTCGCCGCCACGCTGGGTCTGGACTTCGGCCGCATCCAGTTCACCCCCGATCTGATGCCCGGCGACATCCTCGGCTCCAACCTGTTCAACTTCCAGACCAGCCAGTTCACGCTGACGCGCGGCCCGATTTTCCACGAATTGCTGCTGGCCGACGAAATCAACCGCACCCCGCCCAAGACGCAAGCCGCGCTGCTGGAAGCGATGCAGGAACGCCGGGTGACGCTCGACGGGCAGAGCCATGCCCTGTCGGATCGCTTCATGGTGGTGGCAACGCAGAACCCGATCGAGAGCCAGGGCGTATATCCCCTGCCCGAGGCACAGCTCGACCGCTTCCTCTTCAAGCTGCTCGTCGAATACCCCTCTGCCGAGGAAGAAGCGCGGATCGTCACCCGCTATGGCGAAGGGCGCGGCGCGCCAAAGCCTGCAGAACTCGGCGTTACAGCAGTGGCTGATGCCGCGCAGTTAAAGGCGGCGCAAGCAGCAGTCGCAGCGGTGACGATGGCCGAATCGGTGGTCGACTATGTCGTCCGCCTGATCCGCGCCACGCGTGAAAGCGGCGATCTGGTGGTGGGCGCAAGCCCGCGAGCGGCAGTGTTGCTCGCAGGCGCAGCGCGGGCGCGGGCGGCGCTGGATGGCCGCGAATACGCAATTCCCGATGACGTGAAAGCGCTCGCCACCGCCGTCTTGCGCCACCGCCTGATGCTCAGCCCGGCGGCAGAGATCGAAGGCAAGCAGGTGGAAGCCATCGTGGCCGCGCTGGTTGAGGGCACGGAAGCGCCGCGTTGAACAGACCGCCTGCCCTTCTGCCAACAGGCCGCGCGGTCCTGCTGATCGCAGGGCTGGCCCCGGTGGCGCTGCTGCTGGCCGCAGCGGCCCCCGGTGCATGGATCGCCGCGCCTGCGCTGGGCGGAGCGTTGCTGGTCTTGGTACTGCTCGACGGGCTGTTCGCCGGATCGCTCGACGATCTGCGCGTGGTGGTGCCAAGCGATTCGGAAGTCGGTGAGACGTCAAAACTGACCGTATTGGCCGACCTATCGCGCACCGCACCGCGCGCTTGGCCCGAAGCGGCGCTGGAATGCGATCCACGCCTTGCCGCTGGCGGGCGCATTGCCCTCCCGCTGGCCTTCGCCGATGGCGCGTGGAGCGGGACCACCGACCTGGTGCCCAACCGGCGCGGGACCGGCGCGGTAACGCGCGTCTGGCTACGCTGGACGGGGCCGCTCGGCCTTGCCCATCGGCAAGCGAACCGCGCGCTGGAGGCCGAAGTCCGCGTATGGCCAAACATCGCCCCGGTGCGAAGTCCCGCGCTACAGATCTTCCTGCGCGATGCCCAGTTCGGCATGATCGCACGCCGCATCCGGGGCGAAGGCACCGATTTCGAGGCGTTGGCAGAATACGAACCCGGCATGGACCGCCGCCGCATCGACTGGAAAAGCTCGGCCCGCCACGGAAAGCTCTATGCCAAGGAATACGAGGTCGAGCGCAACAACCAGATCGTCTTCGCCTTCGATTGCGGGCAGGCGATGTGCGAGCCGATCGAGGGCCTGCCCCGGATCGACCGCGCGGTCACCGCCGCGCTCACCACCGCCTATGTCGCGCTGAAAGCGCAAGACCGCGTCGCCCTGTTCGGCTTTGCCGCGCGGCCCGAAGTCGCCACGCCTTTCGTCACCGACAGCCGCGACTTTGCCCGGTTGCAGCGCGCTGCCGCCAAACTGGATTACCACCCCGGCGAGCCAAACTTTACGCTGGCGCTCTCCACACTGGCCGCGCGGCTGCGGCGGCGTTCGCTGATCGTGCTGTTCTCGGACTTCTCGGACCCCACCAGCGCCGAACTGATGGTGGAGAACGTGAGCCGTCTGGTCGACAAGCACTTGGTGCTGTTCGTGGTGATGACCGACGCCGAACTGGCCGAAATCACCACGGCGGACGTGACAGACATGCAATCGGTGGCCGAAGCCGTCACCGCCAGCAGCCTGATCCGCCAGCGCGCGCTGGTGCTGCAGCGGTTGCGGCATCTTGGCGTGCGCGTGCTGGAAGCGCGGCACGACCAGATCGGTACGCGCCTGCTCGACGCCTACCTTGCCATCAAGCGCGAAGGGAGGATCGGGTGAACGCCGTCACGACCGGTATTGCACAACGCATCGGCGGCTGGTTCTCCAAACCGTCCGAAACTGTCGTTGCTGCGGAACAGGCAGCGCTGCGGTCCGACCGGTTCCGGCTGGAGCGCGAGGCTGACTGGAAGCGGCTCGATGCGATCCTGAAACGCATGGAAGCAGGCCGCACGCGCGGGCTTTCAGACGAAGACCTGCTCGCCCTGCCCGCGCTTTATCGCACGGCGGCCTCAAGCCTCTCCATCGCGCGCGAAACGTCGCTCGATGCCGCGCTCGTCAGCTATCTTGAGGCATTGACGCAGCGGGCGTGGTTCCTCGTCTATGGCCCGCGCGCCTCGTTGTGGTCATGGTTTCGCGGCTTTCTGGGCGGCGGATGGAGCGCCAGTGTGCGCGGGCTTGGCATCGACCTGCTGATTGCGCTGGCGTTGATGGTGGCAGGAACGCTGGTCGGCTGGTTGCTCGTCGCGTCCAATCCCGAATGGTACTATTCGCTTGTCCCCGGCGGCTTCGCCGATGAACGGGTGCCCGGCGCAAGCAAGGAAGTCTTGCGCGGCACACTGTTCGGCAATCAGGATCAGGATGGCATGAGCGTGTTTGCCGCCAGCCTGTTCAGCAACAATGCGCAAGTTTCGATCCTGTGCTTCGCGCTGGGCTTTGCCTTTGGCCTGCCCACGATGCTGCTGCTGATCCACAACACCGCGCTGCTGGGGGCGATGCTGTGGCTTTATCACGGGCAAGGGTTGCTGCTCGATTTCGTCGGCTGGCTTTCCATCCACGGTACGACCGAGCTTTTCGCGATCCTGCTGGCAGGCGCGGCGGGCATTCACGTGGGGCGGTCGATGGCCTTTCCCGGCAACCTGCCGGTGATGGATGCGGCGGCGGCAGCGGGCCGGCGCGCGGCGCAAGTGATGACCGGAGTGGTGCTGATGCTGGTCATCGCCGCTTTGCTTGAAGGATTTGCGCGCCAGTTGGTGGATTCCACGCCATCGCGGCTGATCGTCGGCACCTTCATGCTGGTGCTATGGACCGGCTATTTCTTCGCCTTCCGCAGGGGCGTGCGCTGATGGCCTTTGCCCTGAAGATACCGTTCCGACGCCGCGGTGAAACGCAAACCGGTCCGATCCGCTCCGATGGTGACAAGCGGCGGCGCATGGTGGTCTCGCCCGAAGGCGTGCCGATCCCGTTCATGCTGGCATCGCGCGGGTCGCGGGCGGCGGCGCTGTTCCTTGATCTGTTGATGATTTTCGGTGCCATCATCGGCTCCACTCTCATTCTCGCCTGGATCGCCGATGGCATCGGCTTTGATTTCGACAAGGAGGATGGCCCCGCCGGGCGCGCGATGCAGGCGCTGCTGATCGTGTGGGTCGTGGCCATGTTCCTGTTCCGCAATGCGTGGTTCCTGTTTTTCGAACTCGGCCCGCGCGGCGCTACGCCCGGAAAGCGCATCTGCGGCATCCGCGTGGCGGCCCGGGCGCGCGGGGTAAACGGCGGGCGGCTGACCACCGAGGCGGTGATCGCGCGCAATCTGGTGCGCGATATCGAACTGTTCATGCCGCTGATCTTCTTCATTTCCGCCAGTGTGGAGGGTGGCGATACCGAAATGGCAGGATGGGCGGGCCTCGGCTGGTTCCTGATCTTCGCGCTGTTCCCGTTCTTCAACCGGGACCGGCTGCGCTGTGGCGACATGATCGCAGGCACGTGGGTGGTCGAAGCGCCGAAGACGAAGCTTGAGACGGCGCTTTCAGTAGGCGAAGCGGCGCGGGGACGTTCGCAGGCGACTGGCGCGCAGTACAAGTTCAGCGATGCCGACCTTGCCATCTATGGTGAGTACGAGTTGCAAGTGCTCGAGCGCGTGTTGCGCGAAAACCGCGCCGATGGCATGCGCGATGTTACCGAGGCGATCTGCCGCAAGATCGACTGGAGCGCAGGCGCAGGTGACGAACGCGCGTTTCTGGAGGCTTACTATGCGCAACTGCGCGCAAGGCTGGAAACCGGAATGCGCTTTGGCAAACGCAAGGCGGACAAGCATAGCGGGGGCGCATGATGGAGAACTTGTCGATCGTCGAGGACGATCTTTCCGGCGAAGCGATACGTGAACTGGTGGCGCTGCACCTTTCGGGGATGCATGCCCATTCGCCCGCCTGCAAGGTTCACGCCCTGCCGGTGGAGCAATTGCGGCAGCCCGGCGTGACGTTCTTCTCTGCGTGGATGGGCGAGGGGCTGGTCGGCATGGGCGCGATTCGTGAACTGGATGCTGCCCATGGCGAACTGAAATCGATGCGCGTTGCCCCCGAATGGCTGGGCAAGGGTATTGGCGAGGCGATGTTGCTGCACTTGCTGGGCGTGGCGCGGACGCGCGGATATGGCCGCGTCAGTCTGGAGACAGGGCAAGGTCCGGCATTCGAGCCTGCGTTGGGCCTTTATCGCAAACACGGCTTCGTCAATTGTGCAGCGTTTGCCGATTACGTGCTGGACGATTTCAGCCAGTGCCTGACGGTGACGCTGGGATCCGAATAACCTATTTGGAGTGTTTCCCCAGGTAAACACTCCAATATGGCAATCAGAGCTTGCCCGTAAGTTCCGGGACGAGCGTGAAGAGATCACCGACGAGGCCGATGTCTGCGACCTGGAAGATCGGGGCGTCTTCGTCCTTGTTGATGGCGATGATGGTTTTGCTGTCCTTCATGCCCGCAAGGTGCTGGATCGCGCCGGAGATGCCGACCGCGATGTAGACTTCGGGGGCGACGATCTTGCCG